>ERZ1643251.328-NODE-328-length-74815-cov-49.289901_pt1 | contig 74815 bp, 71 predicted proteins | sample MGYA00579261_ERZ1643251 | MGnify/ENA primary metagenome ERZ1643251 (study PRJEB29033, sample SAMEA4952267) | chicken gut metagenome | biome: Broiler Chicken; feature: Gastrointestinal Tract; material: Caecum | place: Ireland | collected 2018 | study: Broiler... | reverse complement strand
TGGCGGTCTATCTATTGTTTTCGGTTGCTTGCTTCTTTACCGTACATGAGCATTCTTCCAGGGTTTATAAGAGGGGCAAAAAATTTTTTAGATGAAGCAAAGATTAAAATTTGTAGCTCTTTGCAATAATAGAAAATCACAAAGACTTAACAATAATTTTAAAGAAGAATAATTAAAGGGGAAAGTCTTAAAAATTGATTAAAAGGAAAATATAGAATGATCAAGGACTTAATGAATAACATAAAGAAATCACAAGCATATATAAACTACTCACGCATTCTGCCGTATTTGAAACCATACTGGTTTCGTGCGGTCTTAGCTATAGCAATTTGTGTTCCAATAGGGGCTTTAGATGCAGTTATCGCCTTGTCATTAAAACCTTATATGGATTTAGTAATGGTAGAAAAAAGTGTTCAATCCCCATGGTATATTCCATTTGGAATAGTTGCATTTACAACTATTCAGGGATTGCTTAATTATACTGCAACATATTTAAATACGTGGGTTGGTGGTAAAATTACTAATGATTTAAAAATGGCACTTTATAGAAAACTTTTAACCTTTGAACCGGCATATTTTCTAAGGAAAAAGTCTGGGGATATCGTTTTTAGGTTTAACACAGATGCTGATACGGCATGCAATGGATTACTTGAAAATCTAAAAGTTTTTGTATCAAGATTATTTTCATCGATTTCACTGGTAGGTGTTTTATTCTATAACTCGTGGCAGCTTGCATTAATTGCTGTTGTAATTCTCGGAAGTGCATTCTTGCCGCTTGCAAATATCAGAAAACGAATAAAAGATGTAACAACAAAGTCGGTAGCGGCCAGCTCAACAGTTATTACGGCATTAAACGAAACTTATGCAGGCAACAAAACAATTACTTCTTATAATCTGGTAGATTATCAGGACGATAAATACAGTAAAATTTTAAAGAATATTTTTAACCTTAAAATAAAATTAGTCCAGAGAACTAACTGGCTTTCGCCAATGATGCATGTAATCGTATCTATTGGTATTGGTTTGGCTATTGGGTATGGTTCGCATTTGATTCTGGCGGGAAAGATTACAAGCGGAAACTTTGTCTCATTTATAACCGCTCTTATAATGCTTTACACACCGATTAAAAACCTTGGAAATAATTTTAATGCTGTACAATACTCATTTATGGCGATTGAGCGTATCTTTAATATTCTTGATAGAGAGCCGTTATTGAAGAATGCGGATAATGCTATTGAACTTCTTGAACTCAAAAGAAACATAAAATTTGAAAATTTGAGTTTTGCATTCGCAAATAGTAACAAGGATGTTCTCAAAAATATAAATTTTGAAGTTAAAAAAGGAGAAACACTTGCAATAGTGGGGAATTCCGGTGGCGGGAAAACTACACTTATCAATATCCTTGCACGATTTTATAGGTTTAAACGTGGGGACATATTGATTGACGATATAAGTATTAAAAATTACAGCCTAGAATCATTAAGGGCTAAGATGGCCGTTGTTTTCCAAGATAACTTCTTATTCTCCGGTACAATAAGAGAAAATATTTTAATGGGAAATCCTGAAGCAAATGAAGAACAGCTCAATCAATCTGTAAAAATGGCATATTTAGATGAATTTATCTCAACTCTGCAAGATGGATTGGATACACAAATCGGTGAAGGAGGAATTCTTTTATCCGGTGGACAAAAACAGCGTGTTGCAATTGCAAGAGCGTTTTTAAAAGATGCACCGATTGTAATACTTGACGAGGCAACATCCGCATTAGATAATAAGTCTGAGGCTATTGTCCAGCAGGCTATTGATAATTTAATGAAAGATAAAACGGTATTTGTCATCGCTCACAGACTTTCAACAATAAGAAATGCTGACAAAATTGCAGTTATAAATGAAGGTGAATTGGTAGAACTCGGGAATCATGATGAGCTTATGTCTATCGAAAACGGACAATATAAGGCTCTTTATGATATGCAGTTTAAAAAACAGGAAGTGAATAATTAAGGAATAAACAATGGAATGGTGGGAAGATCCTTTTTCAAGAAAAATTAGACTTAGAGAATTTAAACGACTATGGTACTTGTGGCTTATTGATGTTTTGATATTTATTGTAGTTGTAAGTTCGATCTGCTTTTTAATAATTTCAATCGATGCCAAAACTCCTCTAAATATTACTGTCAGCAGCATAATATTACCCGCTTCTTTAAGTATATTGATTAATACAATAACAAACCATGTAAAAAAATGGAATGATAATTCAGAATGGGGCGAAAGGGAAGTTGTTGTATATAGGGATATCATAGAAACATTTACAAAAATATTAGTATCATTTCATAGAGATTATGGTAATCCGCTTGAACCACAGATGCTTCGTGGTTTTTATGATTTGAATATGTTGTCAAACAGTATACAGGTCTTACAAGTATTTATAAAAGAAGAACGTATTCCTCAATTTAATAATTATAGACTTTTAAATATATCGGAGCTGGTTGACAAATTATCAATTCAATATACGTCAATTCTTTCAAATAATTGTACACATTCAGCTGTAAATTTATACTATATGATTATAATGACACATTTGATAAAACTTGATGAAGCAGTTAAACAAAATGAGAATCCTCCATTAATGGAACAAGCAAATCATGATATCTTAATCCAGCTTAATAATTATTTGGCATCATTGCCATTCTTATATAGAATAGTTTATCCAATAGTAGAGAAAGGTATGAAATTAGAGACAATGACACATGATATTAATTATTATAGATCAAAAATGTTTGAAAATATTACCGCTGCAAATGTTGAGGAGCGAACTAATATGGTAAAAAATGCATTAGATAGAGCTTGGGATACAAGAAACTTTGAGATTAATTTATATTGGAAACGAGCAGCATACTTTTGGGCATTTAATACTACAATTGCGATCGCATATTATCACGTGCTAACAAATGTATCTATTCAAACACCATTGACTTCAATTGTATTATTATTGCTGGGATTCGTATGTTCTGTTGCATGGTTTCTTTCAAATATTGCATCAAAGCATTGGCAAGAAAATTGGGAAAATCACATAAAATTATTGGAAGATACTATTCATGGAAGATTATACAAAACTACGGTTTGCGATTACGAATATGCAATAAAACCATCTGTTTCAAGACTAAATCGAAAAATAAGTTTGTTTGTAATTCTAGCTTGGATCACAATCGGAGTATCATTAGCTCTTTCTATTTATGAAAATTATCCTGTTGGAGTTTGGATAATGTGTGGTTGTGCTATATTGATTTTATTTATTCTTTGTTGGGGTGAAATTCGCCGTCCAAAAGAACTTTATAATATTAAACAGTTATTGTTTGACAACAAGTCTTATGACGAACTGCATATTTATTCTGGAACAATAGAAGATGTTAAAATTAATGAATAATGTTAAATTGAATTAATAAAGGAAAAACATGGAATTAGAAGGTATATGCTTTAATAAAAATAAAACTTTTGCAGGAACATTTCAACTTCCGAACGGTGAAAATGTTTTCGGCAAATTGTTTTATAGAAAAAATGAACAATGCGAATTTCTTATATATAGGGATGGCTTTTCGGAAGAACTTTTGAATGATGATAACGAATTTCTTGCAATATTATCCGATGAAAAAGAAAACATATATTTTGTAAATTTATTCGATTGCAAATTAGAGCTATCTTCTTTTTCATCAAAGAGTAATGCTTTTTGCGGATACTTTGATTATGCGTTATTTTCAAAAACAAGACACTTTGATTCATCAAAAGAAGATGTAAATAATAAAATTAATATATTTATTAATAATTGGGCAGAATTTTGCTTCCCGCAACAACGAAAAAAACAGGCAGAATTTAAACCAAGAATGAGCGAACATAAACTTAAAAACAAGATGAAAATATCTTTCAATCAGGACATAAGAGGACAGGTTATAGCTGAAAATCATATTTTCAATAATTTGTTTATAAATGCTGGTTTAGAAAAAGACAAAGTGGATGAAATTGAAAAACAATTAAATGAAATCTTGATTCCTCATAAAAATTATATTCATATAAAAAATGTCGAGAAACATAATTGGTATATCAGAGTTGAAAAAATTCCATCAAATCTAGATATTAATTTGGTAAGTTATTATTTAACATGCTTGTTAATGTGTTTAACAAATGACTTTGGAACAAAAGTAGATAAAATCGAAATTGTATCAGAGGATATTTTAGGAACAACACGCATTCCTGTAAGATTTGATTACTTATATTACAGAAATATAATTGCTAGAGATACGAATTATAAATATAGAAATAATGTTTTTAATTATTACTCATTTACAGAAAAAGAATGGACTACAATATTAAACAATTTATTTTCTAAAAATGGCATTTTAGAACCATTCTTTGATATTATTTATCAGAATTATTATGAGGCAAAAATATCAGAATATCATTTAGAAAGGTACATAGATTGTGTTGCTGCAATTGGAAATAATAAAAAATATGGTAACACCAAGTATGAAGATGTAATGAAAGATTTTGTCTCAAATCTTGACAAAGATATCCAAAAAAAATTATTAAGCATTTTTAGAGAGAGTTTGAAAAATATAACTGCAAAAAATAGTAAAAAACCAATTAAAAAAGGATGGGGATTTATTGGTAAAAAATTATGCGAGCTAAGAGCAATGACCACACATTTTAATGAGGCGAGCAAAAGAGTTAATATGGGTAAATATTTAGCTTTATATTTTATACTAGAATTGGTTGTCATAGACTATATTTTTGAAATATTAGGTATTGATATTCAAAAACGACTAGAATATAAAAACTTTTATTTAAAACGAGTTTTTAGTTTTGTTATAAATTAAATTACTTTTATAGTATAATCTTCGGTTTCAAAAAGTTTTTTGCCTCTTCAAAAGATGCAATTGCCTAATTTATATCATAATCTTCGTCCAACGTACAATGATTGTGGTAATATTCATTTGCATCTACAATAAAATCAAATTCTGTTTTAAAAATTTCGTCTTTGGAAATACCTTTGTTGTCAATTTTTAGTATCATTATGTTCTCCTTGATTTTTTCAAAGAACATATTAAATTGAAAGTTTTAAAATTAGAATTTTATGTGTACAAAACGTATTATAATTTTAAAAATTAAAAAACAAGAATGCAAACATTATATAAATTGACTCTGAGCTTGAGAAAAAGTGACAGAGTAAATTGAGAAAAATCAACTCATTTTTATAAATTCTTTAAGATAAAGTTGCCCAAAATAATCAAACCATGTGAAACATGAAATCAAACCATGTGCTCTTTTACACCGTCAATAATTGCTTTTGTATAAATATGTACAGGTTCAATAGAAATATCTTTAAAACCTATATTTTTAAGTATTAGTTTATAATCTTCAATAGGTATTGCCCCTGAAATACAGCCTGCCCATAATTGTGCTTGTTTTTTTATTTCCGGAGAAACTGGTCTTAAAGATACAACATCGGCTATTGCAAGACGTCCGCCATCTTTTAAAACTCTATATGCTTCGGATAATGCTTTTGTTTTATCTTCAGTAAGGTTAATGACACAATTAGAAATAATTGCATCAACAGTTTTATCTTCAAGTGGAATATTCTCTATAAAACCTTTTATAAATTCAACATTTTCAACACCCATTTTTTCTTTGTTTTTATTTGCAAGTTCAAGCATTTCATCGGTCATATCCAGTCCATAAATTTTTCCTGTTTTTCCGACAAATTTTGACGACATAAGAACATCAATTCCGCCGCCGGAACCTAAATCAAGAACTGTTTCCCCTTCTTTTAATTCTGCAAATACAAGCGGATTAGCACATCCCAAAGAGGCTTTTATCGCATCTTCAGGTATATTTTCAAGATAATCGCCATCATAATTTCTTTGCGCTCTGCTGATTTCCTGACATGAACAACAAGTTTTCTTTTTGGCAATTTCGCCATAAAAGTTTTGTACTTCTTTTTTTACATCAAAATCCATAATTTATCTCCTGTTGACTTAATAACTACTATATGCCATAATTGGAATATAGTATACAACTTAGTATATTCCGTTTTTGGAATAAAGTCAAGACCAATGAGGTATTTTGTGGCAAAGAATTTATATGAAAAAAAAGCACTTATATTTAAAGCTCTTGCAAATCCTGTGCGTTTAGAAGTTTTGGATATGTTAATTGACGGTGAAAAGTGTGTTTGCGAAATTCAAGAGAAACTGAAAAAATACCAACAGGCTCATATTTCTAAAAGTTTGATAAAACTTAAAGAGGCAGGTTTTATAAAAGACAGAAAAGAGGGTTTAAATGTCTATTATTCTCTTAAAATTTGCTGTCTTGGAGATTTTTTTAAATGTTTGAACAACATTTTGGATTCTGATATCTCTAATTGATTTATATATAGTTTGTAGGTTGGGGTTTCTACCCCAACACAAAGTGTCCAAAAATAATCAAACCATCTGTAACAAGAAATCAAACCATGTGTTCTTTTACACCAAGGCTCAAAACGCCCACCCTCTCCGCCATTTTCCCCAGTTTTTTGAACCCACGGTCTCCGTGGGCTAATTTGTATTGTTTCGAGCCAAGGCTCAAAACGCCCACCCTCCTCTCATAAAACACCCCTGTTTTTATCTTTGTTTTTTCATTATATTAAACATATGAAAAAGATTAACAAAACAGCTAAACAAATATACAAAACATACTATGACTCCCCAATAGGACAGCTGCTGCTCACAAGCGACGGAAAAGCTCTGACAGGCCTGTGGATTGAAGGACAAAAATATTTTGCCTCAACAATAAAAGAAGAACCGATTCAAAAAAACGAACTGGAAATATTTGTAAAAACAAAAGACTGGCTCGACAGATATTTTGCAGGTCAAAAACCGCTGCCAAAAGAATTGCCCATAGCACCAGAGGGCAGCGACTTTAGAAAAGCGGTGTGGAAAATTTTATGCAACATCCCCTATGGTGAGGTTATGACCTATGGCCGGATTGCGAAAATAATCGCAGAGCAAAAGGGTCAATCCTCAATGTCTGCACAGGCAGTCGGCAACGCTGTCGGACACAATCCCATATCGATAATCATACCCTGCCACAGAGTAATAGGCACAAACGGCAGCCTGACAGGATACGCAGGCGGCATAGAAAAAAAGAAAAAACTTTTACAGCTTGAAGGAGCAAAAATCACACTCCCTTAGACTGCCAATTAATGTTTTTGGTTCTTATCGTTCTTAAAAATCAAATCCATTACAGGGTGCAATATCATTTGTGATGATATTGGCGCACAAATTGCCAGTATAAACACTGTAGAAATAATTGAACTAAGCTCTTTTACCCCTTTGCCGAAGTGGTAATCTTTGTTTGTGTGCAGCAGGTGGCTTAACTGGTTTTCCAATTTCTTTTTAGCTGTTTTGTCTTTAGCAGCATTGATTTTATTTTCAAAATTGTTGTACAAATCCAATTTTCTTTTTGCTTCCGGATTTTTTGCAGACAATTTTTTGCTTATAAAATTATAAGTTTTGTTTTTAAAAGTTTTTATAAGACTCAAATACAAACCAAGGCAAAAAGTCTGGTACAACAATTCTTTTGTTGCTGCATATTTTTTAGACTGCTTGTTTGCATTTTTGTCATAATAAATAAAAGCAGGTCTGCCTGTTGCTTTCAGTGTCGTTTCTACAGAAATTGCACAGACAGTGTTTCTTGCAAACTCTGCAAACTTTGGATTTGTAACGACATTACGAACTTTTATCAATGTTTTTTGAGCAGGAGTAACTTTCATTTTCTTACACTCTCATTCCAGCACGAAAATACGGCGAATTTGTTGGTGGGTGATAAATCTGAACATACTGTTTTTTGTTCAGAACTTTGGGCTGTGGTTGAGCCGGTTTTGAAGGAAGCTGAGCATTGGGGTCATAATCAGGCATAAGTTTTTTCATAACAGGCGGCATACCGATATTACAAAACTTCGGCACAAAATATCCTGCCGCACAGCAAATACCTAAAAAAGACATTACGGAATTTGCATTTTTATACTTTGCAGTGCCTTTTTTGGTAATCAATCCTGCCAGCCCTTCTCCAATCAGCCCCATTGCCATTGTAGTCGGCACGCCGATGAACTCTGTCATAAGTTCACGCAGTGCCGCATATTTTCTGGCATCAGGAGATTCTTTTTTATCGGTAATACTTAATATAGGTCTTACCGTGCCTTTGCCGCAGGCAATTGCCAGCACAGTATAAATCGGCTTGTTATTTTCACCAAGCCGTTCGCACAATTTGTGTACAAAACTCATATTTTTACGCTATCTGTTATTAATGTTCGAATACACCTTGAGTGTAAATCAAAAAATTTGAAATGCAATACTTTTTTTCAAATTTTTTATCAAAATATTAAGAAACAAAATATTAAAAAACCAATATGTCTTACTTGTGCTAAACTATAGATTACTCTAATATATTTTTATAACAAGGAGAGGATAGTTATATGAAAAAAATATTTTCTGCAATTATGTTTTTAAGTGTTTTATTTATGTTTTCGCAGGGTGCTTTTGCTAAATCAAAAAAACAAGAAAGACCAAAACACCAGAGAGTAGAACAAACAACAAACGAAGTAAAAGATGCTCAATATTACTTAAGACTCGGTGCGGATTATGAATGGAAAAACAACAGAGCAGGTGCTATTGATGTTTATACAAAGGCTCTGGAAATCGACCCTGACTGCAACGAGGCCAGAGCAGCAAGAGTAAAACTCTGCTATTTCTTGGGCAGATATGAAGAAGCACTGGAAGACCTCGAATATTTCCGCAGCTTGCCTGACTACGGCCCTGCTGTTTACTATGATTACAGAATAAATTCAAAATTAAAACTCGGACGTATCGAAGATGCAGTTGATGATATGTATGAAGTAATAATTGCTTACGGCGGACAGTCTGTTGTTTTAAAGCAACTGTTTGAAACAATTGAACAAAATCCTGAGCTTGAGTACAAACTCGACCCGAAAAGCCATCCGGAACTGCTTGAAAAATATTCAAAACAGGCAAGATTCGTCAGAGATTATGCACAAATGTACAAAGATACTGACGGAAAAGTTAACAACGAACAGTATTACAACTTTTTTGTAAATCTTGCAAAAGCACTTGATCCGGCAATCATTATCAATGTTGAATATATTCAGCCTGCAGTCAGAACAGCTCCTGCTGAAGCTGAAACACAAACAATCGATATAAACGAAGAACAGGCTAACTAATAGCCCAGTTCTTCATTTACGAGGATAACAACTATTCTGCCCTCAGGACGGCACAGACGTGTAGTCACCATCTGACAGCAGATAGAATCCGGACTATAACAATCAGCACAATCCCCTGTAACAGCGCAGGGGGTTTGTCTATTTGAAGCTGCTGCAATACGCTGCATATTACAGGGCGCAGCAAAATTTCTTGCTCTGTTAAAAGCTGATTCAAAATCTTTTTCTACCTTATTCATGCCGGCTATTACAATGACCTTTTTCGGCCCGAAAATAAGTGCAGCGACTCTGTTGCCCAGCCCGTCTATGTTGATGAGCTGTCCGTCTTGAGATATTGCGTTTGCGCTCATCAAAAACACATCGGATTTAAAAGCGTCATAGGCGCATTGACTTTTTTCTTCCGGAGTTTGGGCTTTATCTCTGTTGATTGTTTTGTAGCCGTTGTTTTCCAGATAATCAATTATCCCGACTTCGCCCAGAGTCATTGACCCGCCCCAGGAGATTGTGTCTTCTTTTTTTATAAACTCCATTGCCTTTTCAAGAGCCTGCTGTTTATTTTCGCAGAAATATGCGTCAAAATGTCTTTTTTTCAAAGCTTCTATTACTTTTTTAGAAAGTTTTTGATTACGTTCTTTTATAAATTCGTCTTTTCTTACCATAATTCACCCCTTGGATATTCGAATTTGCCAATTTGAAATTATACAAACAATAGATAAAATGTATTATATAAAAATTTTTTTATATAGTAAAATTGAAATTATGATAAACGATATGACTAAAGGCGCTCCGCTGAAGTTGATAATATTGTTTTCAGTGCCGCTTTTGATAGGAAATATATTCCAGCAATTATACAACATAGCCGACATTGTTATAGTAGGAAGAACATTAGGGATGAATGCTCTTGCAGCTGTGGGTGCAATTTCGCCTATATTCTTTTTCCTGATGTTTATCGTAGTCGGGATGACCAACGGTTTTGCCGTTATCACAGGGCAGAGATTCGGAGCAAAAGACCCTGACGGAGTAAGAAAATCCGTGACGGTGTCCACTGTTTTGAGTATGGCTTTTACCATAGTATTTTCCGTGCTGCTCGCTGTTTTTATGCCGACAATTCTCGGCTGGATGAATGTGCCTGAGGTCATTTTCCATGATGCATACTGGTATATCCAAATTGTTATAGGAGGACTAGTTGTAGCCAACGCATACAATCTGCTGGCAAGCATTGTAAGAGCATTGGGCGACAGCAAAACTCCTTTGTACTTTTTAATTTTTGCATCTGTGTTGAATATATTTCTTGCACTGCTGTTTATATTAAAATTCGGCTGGGGTGTCCCCGGTTCCGCAATAGCAGTAGTGCTGTCACAGGCAATATCCGCTCTACTGTGTGTGGTTTATGTAAAAAAACGCTTTCCGATACTTCATTTGAAAAAAGAAGACTGGATATTTGCCTTTAAAAAAGACTGCATACCTTTTGCGTATGAGCATCTCAGAGTCGGAATCCCTATGGCATTGCAGTTTTCTATACTCGGGATAAGTATATTGATTATACAAAGTGTCGCAAACTCCTTTGGCCCCGATGTAATTGCAGCACTGACAGCAGCACTCAGGATAGAGCAGATAGCTACATTACCAATGGTTTCCTTCGGCGTTGCGATTGCCGCTTATACAGCACAAAATTTTGGAGCAAACAATTTTTCCAGAATCAAATACGGCGTAAACAGAAGCTCTCTTATAAACCTGTCGTTGAGCGTTGTGATGACATTTTTGATGCATTACTTTGGCAGCGATATTGTAGGCTTATTTATCGGAAAGAACCAGCATCATATTATAGAAATAGCAAGAAAATACCTTTTAATAAGCACGATGTTTTATTTCTTCCTCGGTCAGATTTTTATCTTCAGAAACGCTCTGCAGGGTATGGGAGAAGCAACACTTCCGCTATGGGCAAGTGTCGGAGAGCTGGTTATGCGCTCATTTGCAGCGATTTATCTGGCAGCAAAATTTAGCTATATAGGTGTGTTTTTCTCAGGGCCGATTGCGTGGGTGGCAGCTTCTACCATACTTGCTGCGGGATATTATTTAAATCTTTTTGGAATAGTAAAAAAAGCTCACGCAAATGTACGCCAGCAAAGAAGATTACAGGCCGAACTGGCTGCATAGAGCAGTTAATATAGATTTTCTATTTTTTAAATTCTAGTTTGCCTTTTGTGCAGCAAGCTGATTTATAGCTTTTTCCAAATCCTCTTGCTTAACAACTCGCTGCTGCATGTCCTGCGGAGCAAGAGTTCTGTTTTTCATTTTTTCAAACAGCCCTGTCCTTTTCAAACAGTTTGAAAATCCCAAATAAAATATCTCTGCAATATCAGACCCGTTAAAATGATTTTCATGCATTTTTTCGCACAAAGCATCAACATCTATATTTTTATCCAGGGGTTTTTTCCTTGCGTGTTTTTCAAAAATCTGTTTTGTGCCTTTAAGATCAGGCTCTTTAACCTCTATTTGCAGACCGAAACGCCCTGTGGCAATCATTGCCCCGTCTATCAAATCTTTTCTGTTTGTAGCAGCCAGCACATAAACATTTGCATCGCTTTTTTCCAAATCACTCATCAAAACAAGAATCTGGTTTACCACATTGTCCTGATACCTTGCCTGTTCCGAGCCGGAGCGTTTTTTTGCTATTGCATCAAATTCGTCAATAAAAATAATGGCAGGCTGGTTTTCTATTGCGTTTTTAAAAAGCTCTCTCCAGTTTTCTTCTGTTTTTCCCACATTTGCGTGAGTCAGGTCATCTGCAGACAGTTTTATAAAATTTATCCCGAGTTCATTTGCAAGCGCAAGAGCCAGCATGGTTTTTCCGCATCTTGGCGGGCCGTACAAAAGTATTCCTTTGTTTATCCTGAAATCTTTAAAAACCTCGGGATACAAAATAGGGAACATTACATTCTGCTCTAACTGCTCAATGACATCATCCTGCGCACCTATATCATCAAAGGTTATTTTATGCAGACTGTTTTTTTTGATTTTGTTGTCGGTCAAGGACTGCAATCTTGATGCGTTAAATTTTTGAGCATTTTCAACGCTGTCAAAAAACATATATTTATCAACGCTTTTGTTAAAAATCTCAAAGCTGTTGTTTTGATTAAAATCCACCTGCATTACTGATTCTTTCTTATACGGGCCGAATTTTATATACTGCTTGTCTTTCAGTTCTGCCGGCTCATCAGCCTGGTAAACATAATCTCTTGTAACACCGCTGGCATATTCATCTTTCCCGCCTTGCAAAAGTATTATTGTCCCGAGCGGATGCAGTTTAAAAATCTTATATTTGTGGTCTTTATCTTTGTAAACAGCAAAGCCTGAATGATTATATTCGTTCTTTACAAAATAGATATTTTGCATGGGGAACTTTATATTTTTAAGCTGCAAATTTAATAAAGACTTTGCATTTTCAATATCATCCGCAAAAAGCAGAATGCTTTTGTCATCAAGATTTTTTATTGCAGCATTGAGCTTGTCCTGAGCGGTAGGAGCTTTAAAATTGCTTCTATCAAAAAGTCCGTGAAAGGCAATGTTATTCATTGCATAGAGCCTTGTGCCGCTGTAAATGTTTCGACTTTTAAAATCCGAAGTGACAGGATTTTCCTTTGCGGAACTGAGGTTGTTTTTGTTAGGAAAATGTATAAAATTTGTGCTTACGGGTAATATCTTCATATATCTCTCTTTTTTATAATCGACAAACTCTAGCTGTGGATATAAGCCTGAGACTCTCATTTAGATAAAAACACAACAAAAAATTTTTTGCCAGATTTTCATAAAGTTATGCTCCAAACCGGCAGGGTAAAATTTAGAAAATTGTATTTTTGTTCAATGTTTTTGACCCGTCCGTTTTTTATATTGGCAGTATGAATACAGTGAATAAATTGCTAAAAGCCTACGGATTTTCCACCACACTTCATTATGACAAATGGAGTGAAGAACACAGATACAGAGCCTTAAACGAAGGAAACCTGAAACAATGGATATCTAATATACTGCCCGCTGAACTGCTTGAAAGAACATTAAAACAAGCAGTAGAGTCTATTGTAACACTGTGCGAATGCACTACTTTTTACAAAACATTTCCAGATGACATAAAAACACCTGACTACGGCGACAAATGGGGAAGACTGGGCAACTACATAGAAATAAATAACAGAGCCATAGCAGAAATGCACGGCAACCGCTGCAAAAACGGCATAATCAGCGCAATAAAAATACTCCCCGCAATCCCGCCATCGGCAAAAAGCTGGGCAAACTGTGTAATTCTTTCACAAATCTGGCCAAACATATACGGTGACGGCTACAACAAAGAACCATGGGAAGAAAATTCTATCTACGGCATAAAACTTGGCATCGGATACAGCGAAAATATTATAAACTTTGATATAACAGACAAAATCACCCCTGAAGAGCAGTTCAAAGCCTTTAATGACCTTGCGCATTTCAGAGGGCTAAAAACAGGTTTTAGAACAATAATCTCCGAAGACCAGCTAAAAGTTTCCCGCCCGTATGAAGAAGACGAGAACTTCCGATGGAACAACCCCGAGCATGTAGAACTCTATATCGAAGAAATGGCAAAACTTGTAAAACTGGGATTTGAGGCAATATTTGTAGACTCAGCAAAACACATTGGAGGCTATGATTTGCAAAACTATACAGGTGTCGGGGCATTGCCTGATTATGAGCAGATGCAATACATTACGGACGAAATCCGAAGACGCTCGGGCTGCACGACATTGAGTTTTGTCGGAGAAAAAAGTTCTGATGACTTTGAACGCTACAGAATGATGGGGCTGAATGCAGGAACAGCCTTTGTCAGTGTAGATGACTTTGATACGGTAAAACACTGGTCTAACAGATTAAAATACTCACGTGATTATGCTCCGGGGGTAGAAGTGTCAAACGACAATACAGAAGGCGGAACTCCTTATGAAGTAAGATTGAACAGAATACGAAACGCTCTGTTCGGTTTTGAAATAGCCAGCGACAAACTGCCGAGTTTTATGCAGATGGAAGATTTGTTCCCGCTAAGATATGATACAAACACGCATCATCTTATGATGTGCAACCCGTCATACGCACAGGACGGAACCCCTCAAAGCCACTGGCAGGAGCTGTTTACAAAAGATGACGGAAGATACTACAACCATCAGGCCGGAGAAATATTTGCCCATGCTCTTTTTCTTTAACATGTAAAAAATCATTAAAAGTCTTTACTAACGCTTTACAAAATTGCATATTTATATTGAAATAGTATAATAATAAAGTAAAAATACGTAGTTAATTAAAAATGAGGATGAAAAAACATGAGTACAGTTCTTGAGAGAGTAAAAAAAGTTGTAGTTGAACAATTAAGCGTAGACGAAAATTTAGTTACTCCTGAAGCTAGCTTTACAGCTGATTTGGGCGCAGATTCTTTGGATACAGTTGAATTGGTTATGGCTTTTGAAGAAGAATTCGGTTGCGAAATTCCTGATGAAGAAGCTGAAAAAATCGCTACAGTTCAAGACGCAGTTAACTATATTGAATCTCATTCATAGTTAATCGCTTATAAATTTTTGCGGGGAGCATGAATAATACTCCCCGTATTTATTAATCAACAAATAAGTGTACGGGTTTTATTTTTGTTGCCCGCTATTCGAGTTTAAGAAAAAAGGTTTACATACAATGAGCAAAAGAAGAGTAGTTGTTACAGGTTTAGGGATTGTTTCTCCATTCGGTGTGGGAGTGGAAAAATTCTGGAACAGTCTTTTGGAAGGTAAAAGCGGAATCTCTACTATCGAAAATATTTCGCTGGAAGGTCATACGGTACATATTGCCGGAGAAGTTAAGAATTTTAAACCTGAAGAATATCTCGACCCAAAAGAAGCAAGAAGAATGGACAGATACACCCAGTTTGCAATGGTTGCTGCTGACGAAGCAATCGCAGACTCAGGTATTGTTGCAGGTGAAAACGTTGACCCTTACAGATACGGTGTGATAGTCGGTTCTGCAGCAGGCGGGTTCGATACATTCGAAAAACAACACGACATCATCACAGCAAAAGGCCCGACAAAATGTTCTCCGTTCACTGTACCTATGATTATTGCTGATATGGGTGCAGGCAGAATCTCTATCAAACACGGAGCAAAAGGTGTTAACAAAGCTGTTGTTACAGCATGCGCTACTTCTGCACACAGCGTTGGCGATGCATTCCGTTCTATTCAGTGGGATGATGCTGATGTAATCGTTGCAGGCGGAGCAGAAGCTGTTATTACAAAACTCGGCATAGGTGCTTTCACCAGTGCAAGAACATTGTCAAAACACAATGATGAACCGCAAAAGGCTTCACGTCCTTATGACAAAGACAGAGATGGCTTTATCATGGCAGAAGGTGCTGCTGTTCTGGTACTGGAAGAACTTGAACACGCTAAAAAACGCGGTGCAAAAATTTATGCAGAAATCGTCGGCTACGGTCAGACTGCAGATGCTTATGACATAGTAGCTCCGGCTGCTGACGGTTCAGGTGCTGCTATGGCTATGAAACTGGCTGTTAAAGATGCAGGAATAAAACCTGAAGAAGTTGACTATGTAAACGCTCACGGAACAAGCACAGGACTGGGCGACGTTGCAGAATCTCAGGCAATAGCAAGAGTGTTCGGCGACCTTTCTACAAACCCTGACCTGAAAGTAAGCTCTACAAAATCAATGCACGGTCACATGCTCGGTGCAACAGGAGCTGCAGAATCTATTGTTTGTATAGAAGCTATCAACAACGGCATTGTTCCTCCGACAATAAATCTGGACAATCAGGACGAAAAAGTTGCAAACCTGAATTACGTTCCGCACAAAGCACAAAAAGCAACTGTAAAATACGCTTTGACAAACTCATTCGGTTTTGGCGGACACAATGCTTCTATTTTGTTCAAAAAATACGAAGGATAGAAATTATAATAAATAAAAAAAATAAAAGCTCTCTGGATTTTAGAGGGCTTTTATTTTACAAGAATTTTTTGAATAAAATATTTATTCAATATACTTTCCGTTAAAAAGCTCCATGACCATCTTTGTCTGGTCAGAAAGATTTTGAGGTACTGCGTTTTTATCAGAAGCATGATGCTGTGATGAAGAAGCCTCAGCAGAACCATCTGCAGTATCAGCTTTTGCAGACCCGCCTGTGATAAGGTTTATGCTCTCTTCCTCTTCTTGAGCTTCTATATCATCTGTTTGTGATGACGGAGCTTTTTGAGGCTGAGGTTTACGCTCCAGCTTGTCCAATGACGGTTTTAGTTTTGAAATATCAGGGTCGCCTGCCTGCGCAAGCTGGATATGAATATTTATATCAGATACTCCAAAATAATTCATTGCAGCCTTTTTCAAAGGAGCCTGTTTGTTGACATCCTGCGCCTGTTTTACAAACAGCTCTTTTTGAAAAGCAATAGTTATGCCTTCCGGTGATAAATCGACCGGCCTTGAAAGGCTGTAGAAAAACATTCTTGAAGGAACGCTTTCAATATTCTGCAAAATACCCTGCCATGCCGTTGCCAAATCAACACTTCCGCCACTAGTTTGTGCTGCTGCGGGTACGGAAGAAGAATTGTCCTTCTGTGTGCCGGAATTTTCATTGTGTTGTGCAGCTTCAGGAGCAACTGCCGGCTGAGAAATTTCTTCTTTTTGTTCTGCGGGTTCTTGTTTTGGCATTTCTTGTACAGCAGGAGTATAAGCAGGCGAAACATTAACCGTCTGCGGTTTTTCTTCTGCTGCAGGCTGCGGAGCCTGTTGAACAGGCGGTTCTGCAGGTCTAAACACAGGTTTTGGCAATGGTTTTGCATCGCCTGATGAAATACCTGCCTCGAGTTTTTCTATTCTTTCTAAAATCTGTGAATACGAAGCGTATTTGACGTTTGACGCCAGTTCAATAATACAAAGCTCCAGCCACAAATAGCGGTTTGTTGTTTCTTTAATTTCTTTTGAATAAAAAGACAAACGCTCTATTGTATAAAGAATTTGTTCTGCTTCCAAATTTTCTGAAAGTTCTTTAAGTTTCAGGATATGTGCTTCGCTCAGCTGAGTAAGCTCTGCTGCAATTTTTCTGTCCGCACAATTTTTTACAACCAGCAGGTTTCTAAAATACTGAATCAAATTGGAAACAATTTGGAAAGGCTCATTGCCTTTGTTATAAATTTTATCAAGAAGCACAAGGGCATTCTGGGTGTTTGAGTCAAGAATTTCCCTGCTCATATCAAACAGAGTTTCAAAAGAAAGACGGCCGAGCATCTCATTTACATCGTCGGCAGTGATTTCCTTGTCTGCATCAAGCACGCTTATCTGGTCTAACAGCGCAAGAGAATCTCTCATCCCGCCTGCAGAACTTCTTGCAATAGTGAACAGGGCATCTTCCGTAATACTTATTTTTTCCTGCTCGCAGATATATTTGAGCCTTGATACTATATCTTCTGTTGTAATTCTTCTAAAATCAAATCTCTGACATCTTGAGATGATTGTATCCAAAACTTTGTGAGGTTCTGTTGTTGCAAGTATAAAAATTACATTCTCGGGCGGTTCTTCCAGCGTTTTTAACAGGGTATTAAAAGCCTCTGTTGTCAGCATGTGGACTTCGTCTATTATATAGATTTTGAAACGCCCGTTTACCGGCACAAACTGGATTTTTTCAAGAATATTTCTTGCGTCTTCCACTTTTCTGTTGGAAGCAGCATCGATTTCTATAACATCTATCGGGTTGGAGTTTGCAATATCTTTACAGCTCGGGCATTCTCCGCAAGGTTCCAGAGTAGGGCCTTTTGCACAGTTAAGAGATTTTGCAATAATTCTGGCAGTGGTAGTTTTCCCCGTACCTCTCGGCCCGCAAAGAAGGTACGCATGGGATATTTTGTTCAAATTTATTGCATTAGACAGGGCTTTTACTATATTTTCCTGCCCGATTAAGTCCTTAAAAGTCTGAGGTCTGTATTTTCTATATAAAGGTAAATATCTTTCTGCCAAAATTTTGCTCCAAGTCTACATTGTATAATATAATTATACTATGGATAAGATATTTGCACCAAAATTAACAACAGGAGATACAATCGGGTTTCTTGCAGTATCAGGAGATATAAAAGATTATGCCCGACTGGAAAAGGCAAAAGACTTTTTTGAACAAAAGGGCTATAGAGTTGTCATATCAGACACTGCAAAAACAAGAAAAAACTATCTGTGCGCAGATGACACAACACGTGCTAATGCGCTGAACGACTTTTTTGCAGACGAAAATATAAAAGCCATTATTGCCTGCCGCGGCGGCTACGGAGCAATCAGGCTGCTGGACAAAATTGACTACGACATCATAAAAAACAATCCGAAAATCTTTTGCGGATATTCTGACATCACTGCCTTAGAGCTTATGATTTACAAGAGAACAGGGCTTGTTACATACAATGCGCCGATGGCATATTCAGACTTTGGCTCTGACATTGACGACTTTAGTACAAAATCATTTTTTGACACATTACAAACAGGAATAAAAGAAATCACTCTCAACAGCAGCACTGTTTTTTATGACGGGATATGCTCCGGCGTATTGTGGGGCGGAAATCTTTCTACAATACAGTCACTTTGCGGGTTAGATTTTTTGCCGGAAGAAAATTTTATCTTTATAGCAGAAGATATCAACGAGCCTGTTTATAAAATAGACAAAATGTTTACACAGTTACTGAACATGCCTGCATTTAAAAACAGGCTAAAAGGTATTGTGCTGGGGGATTTTAGCGGCTTGGACAATGAAAAATATTTTCAAGATTTTTTCAAAGAGCTGTCACAAGAGCTGAAAATCCCGACAACAACCGGCTTAAAATTCGGGCATGAAAAACAAAAGCTCACTTTCCCTATCGGGGCAAACGCCGTGCTGGATACAAATCTTTCCAAAATCACTTTCATATAGTTATTTCATATAGTCAACTGACTCCGACTACTTTTTGAACCTGTGCAATTGACAAATCCGTTTTGTTAAACAAGTCCGGCACAGGCAACAAGCGGAATCAGACGGGGCCTTGCCCCATGCGTAGTCCCACGTTCAGGGGGACGAAGCGTCTGATTTCAAGACAGTACATGGGGTCTTCCTCTCAGAAACAATACTTAATTGTTTCTTCGGCAGAGTCGCAAAATGCTAGACTTGGCGTCACTCGCTACCTCTCGCAAATATGCCACTGGCATATTTACTCGGCAGAGTGTGTACACTTCTACAAGCGAAGCCGCCTCAGGACAAATCTATACAAGTTTTACAACAAGTCCGAGGACCACAGCCACCGCAATCAGAATCATGGGATTTTTTCTGAATTTTATGCCGAGTGCGCTAAAAAATATGAGAAGAATCAAAGCCTTTAATGAAATAAAATCAAAAAAGCTGTGTGTCTGCTTAAATTTTGCAATATTAAAAACCGTATGAGTCATAATCTTTAGCCCCGCAACACCGATAAGCGCAACAGCAGCAGGACGCAAGCCGTACATTACATTGTTTATACAGGGATTGTCCCCGTTTTTTTTCAAAAATTTTGCAAGGCAGCAGATTATAATAAACGACGGAACCATAAAAGCTATTGTCACAAAAGCAGAGCCGAGTATCCCGCCTACCTTTACACCCACAAATGTGGCCATATTTATGCCTATCGGCCCGGGGGTAAGGTTCGATATAGCTATCATCTGTGTAATTTCTGACACATCAAACCAGTTGTACTTGTCAACAAGATAATACAAAAACGGGATAACAGTGTATCCGCCGCCTATTGCCACAGCACCGATTTTCATATATTCAAAAGCAAGAAGAAGCACACTATTCATTTTCTTCTCCTTTATCTTGCTGCTGTTTGGCTGCAGTGCAGGCACAAGGCACTTTTTGTTTCGGGAACAAAAAATGTCTGGACAAACCGAGAAGCCCCGCCGCAATAACTATCAAAAACGGAGAAACATTCACAACAGCAGCCGTCAGTGCTGCAAGAAAAATAAACATTGTGAATTTGTCAAAAATAGAAAACTCCCACAACTCAAGCACTGTAAGCAAAATCAGAACACAAACCGCAACATCCAGAACCTGAAAAATATTTTGAATAACAGGATAACCCATTATTGCATTTATAAAAGCAAACACAATAACTATCGCAAGATATGCGGGCAAACATACCCCTGTCACAGCTGCAAAGGCTCCGGCAACGCCTCTTGCTTTGTAACCGGTGAACATAGACACATTGCCTGCAACTAGCCCCGGAAAACACTGGCTCAATGCATAATAGTTGGTGAGTTCTTCCATTGTGCAGACATTTTCTTTATCTACCATTTCGGCTTTTAAAAAGGGCAAAATAGCATACCCGCCGCCAAAAAGCACCAGCCCTATTTTAAAAAATATCCAGAATATTTTAAACAAACCTATTTTTTTCATCAATTATGTATCCGGCTTTATTGCTGTTCCAGTTCTTTTGCGAGTATCTGGGCAACTTCTTTTGCGGCTTCGTGTTTTGAGAGGATTTCTTTTACCTTTGACAAATCCTCTACCATTTCATTTCTGTAATTTTCATCCTCAATGATTTTCAAAAGATTTTGAGCAATGACTTTGGGATTTGAGTCAGGCTGCAAAAGCTCGGGAACAATATCTTTGTCCATAATGATATTGGGCAGGCACACTCTGTCAATGCATCTGACCAGCCTGTATACAAAATACGCAAACCACGGGCCTTTGTAGCTGATAATCATAGGTGTAGTGTACAAAGCCGCCTCAAGAGCAACAGTGCCTGACGCAAGCATCAATGCATCGGACACACTCAAAAGAGCATAGTTATCATTTTTAACAACCTTAATATCTGTTTTTCCGAGAAATTTGTTAAAAACATCATCCTTCAAGCTGTCCGCCTGTGCTATCACAAACTGCACATCTTCTCTTTTTTGATGAATCAATTCTGCTGCTTTTAGAAAAGTTTTCATAAGATAATGCAGTTCAAAAGTTCTGCTGCCGGGGAAAATTGATATGAGTTTTTTATTTTTATCAAGTCCGTACTTTTCAAAAACCTCATCTCTGTTTGCTGCAGGCGGCATTTGTGTAATCAAAGGATGGCCGACAAACTGTGCATCTATGCCCTCTTTTTCATACATTTCTTTTTCAAAAGGGAATATAGTCATTACTTTTGAAATATTTTGTTTTACTGTTTTTATTCTCCATTTTCGAGAAGCCCATATCTGGGGGGGAATATAGTAAAAAACTTTTATCCCTGCTTTTTTCAAAAACTTTGAAATATTGAGATTGAACCCGCCGTAATCAATCAACAAAACCAAATCGGGTTTGTATTCATTTTTTAGATAATCAACGACCCTTTTGCCAAGTGTAATATGGTCAAACAGAATCTTCGGCGTAAGACCCATAGCGGACATGTGGGCTTTTGAATGGTCAACAAAGAGCTTTACCCCGAGTTTTTTAAGATTTTCGCCGCCGATTGCTTCTATTTCTATATCGGGGTTTGTTTCTCTCAAATTTTTCACCACAAGAGAGGCATGCTTATCACCTGACAACTCGCCTGTAACAATAAAAAGTTTTTTCTTATCCATATATGTTCCTCAAAGCTGAAATAAAGAGAAAGGGCTTTGAATTATATAGCCATAACAATGATGCCTTTTTTGTTGGCAAAATCAATGACCTTTTTCTGGTCAACGATAATAGTTTCGTTAGCTTCGATAGCGAGAATCTTTGCGCCGTATCTGTCCATTGTTTTCAAAGTATTCAAGCCGATAGCAGGAATATCAAAACGTTTATCCTGAGTGGGTTTGCTTACCTTTACTACGGTAATTCCTTTGCCGCCGAGTTTGCAGCCTCTTTCGATACATTTGTCAGTACCTTCAATAGCTTCTACAGCCATAATCATCTTATTTTTAATAACAACAGACTGACCTACATCGAGTTTGCCCATTTCTTTTGCGAGCCAGTATCCGTATTCAACGTCCAGACCCTGTTCCTCGTCAGGTTCATGAATACCAAGCACACCCGGAGGAGCCATCAGATTTTTGATAAAGATTGTTTGGTCAAGAACAGTAATGCCCATTTGTTCAAGCTGGTCGACAATGATGAGCATAACAGCATCGTCATTCAGTCTTTGAGCTTCTTTCATCAGGCGGATAGCTTCCATATCCAGTTTCGGACGTCTGAGCAAAAGACCTTTGTGGACTTTACCGATAAATGTAACCTGTGTAATTTTTTCGTCAATAAGAGTTTGTTTAATTTTTAAAACTTCGCCGGGGCCAAAGTTATACACCTTTGAACAGAACTTTTTGAGTTTGTTTCTGTTATCCGAAGAAAGAGAAATTGCAACAACATCAAATCCGTTTTTCTGTGCAGATTCAGCCATTGCGACCGGCAGTTCGCCGTCACCCGCAATCAAACATTGTTTTTTATCCAATATGATAGACAATTTCCTCTCCTTTTTTAGGCCTATTTCTGTATACAATCATACAATATCCAGTTTTTTTTTCAAATACAAAGTTACTGAACCTTAAAAGCACCGTAACCAAATGCAACTATAAAAATGATTAATATCAATCTGATAAACAACTTGTTAATTGACACATCCAAATTGTTATCTTTTGAAGATAAATATCTGCTGATTTTATTTCTTTCATTATCAAAATAAGTGGATGAAGAGCTGTCATGTGTAGAAAAAATTTGGACATTTTTGCCTGATACATTCAAAAAGAGTTTGGATCTATATTGATTTTTGTATCTGTATCTTCTTGAGTGTCCCTCTCTGGAAAGTCTTTTTTGGTACTTTTCGTGTTCTACAGACACGCCGGATATCTCATTAAGAGGATAAGTAACTTTTTCACCACCGCCCAACAATGTTGATGTTGATACAACGCATGCATTTTTGACCTGTCGCAGGAAAGTTTTTCTACAGGCATTGTAATAAAAACACCAACACAAATTATTGTCATTACTACAAGAATAATCCTTGACTGTACCTGTGACATCTCATATGTAGCCATATTATACCCTCTACTTTCACTTTACTTCTTATATAACTTATCAATTATATCATTTTTGCAATTAAATACAAAATTATCATATAATAAACCTATGGCACTGAGTGAACTGACAAAAAGCTATTTAAAGAATTTTTTGATATATCTTGAGGTGGAAAAAAACTTTTCCAAACACACTATCCGTGCATACAACTCTGATATATTGAGCTTTTTATTGTGGCTGGACAACACTCCAATTGAACAAACAAACCATACAAAACTCAAAGACTATCTTGTTTTTATCCAGCGTTCCAACTATTCAAAAACGACCCTGTCCAGAAAAGTCGCAGCAATAAGGACTTTTTACAGATTTTTATACAGAGAAAGAATAATAGAAACAAACCCCGCAAACAGTGTACATGCACCCAAAAAGAGCAAAAGCCTGCCAAAATTTTTATCCTCACAGGAAATTGAACAAATTTTAAACAACATAAAAATCGACACTCCGGCAGGATACAGAAACAGAGTCATACTGGAGCTTTTATACGCAACGGGCATGCGTATTTCCGAGCTGAGCAATCTCAATTTCGGCAACCTCAACCTTGAAGAAAACGAAATAACAGTAATGGGTAAAGGTGCAAAAGAAAGGATTGTGCTTATTTCAGAAAGGGCAAAAGAATTTTTGCAAAAATATATAAACAATGTCCGCTACATGGTTCCGGAGGAAAAATGTAACCTTGACCAGACCCAAGATGCCCCCGTGTTTGTTAACAAAACAGGCTACCGTCTGCAGCCCCAGTCTGTCAGGACTGCTATCAATGACATAGTTAAAAAAATCGAACTGCCCAAAAAAGTTACCCCCCACGTTTTTCGTCACAGCTTTGCAACAAAACTGCTCGAAAACGGAGCCGACCTCAGAGTAGTACAGGAGCTGCTCGGCCACGCATCCATTTCAAACACACAAATTTACACCCACATCTCGACAGAAAGATTGAAATCGGTGTATGATAGTACACATCCGAGAGGCGGTTCTTAAAAAAAATTGCAGCCGAATAAAAAATAACAGTTTTATATAGGAGGAGATTATGTACGATTTTGTAACCATAGGCAGTGCGACAATTGATGCCTTTGTAGAAAGCGAAGCAGCTGATATTGTATCAGTCAGCACAAAAAAAGCAAGCACAGAATTTATGGCATTTCCGTACGGGGCAAAAGTAGAAATAGACAGCTTTAGAACAGCAGTCGGCGGCGGCGGTATTAATGCTGCAGCAAATCTCGCTAATCTCGGTTTTAACACAAGTGCTATTTTTAAAATAGGAGAAGATTTTCAAGGCAAAACAATAAAACACAGAGTAAAACAGGCAAACGTTGATACATCAAATATCATCGAAAGCAAAACGGAATCTTCCGGTTTTTCTATCATACTGTTGAGTTTTGAAGGCAACAGAACAGTCCTCGCACACAGAGGTACAAACGGAACAATAAAAGAAGACGAAATTAATTACGAAGCTATTAAAAATGCAAAATGGCTTTATATCGCTCCTCTCAACGGAAACTCGGGTGCTGTTTTGGACAAAATCGCTCATTTTGCGGAAGAAAACAATACAAATGTAATTATCAACCCCGGCAGCTCCAGTCTGAAAAAAGGGTTAAAATACTTTGAAAAAATCCTCGCAACAGCAGAAGTTGTTGTAATGAACAAAGAAGAAGCCTCTCTGGTAACAGGGATAGAAGTAAGACCGGATACAAAAACAGAATGTTTTTCCGCAGAAACCATTCACCCTGATATCAAAAAAATGCTGGACAAACTAAAATCGACGGATGCAAAAGTTGTAATAATCTCGGACGGCAAAAACGGTGTTTATGCTTTTGACGGAAAAAAACACTACCGCTGTCCGGAATTCCCTGCAAAAGTTGTCAGCACTTTAGGCGCAGGGGACGCATTGTCTTCTACTTTTGCTGCAGCTTTGGAACACACAAACTGGGATATAGAAAAATCTCTGATGATGGCATCTGTTAATGCTGCCTCTGTTGTATCCAATTTTGGCGCACAGGAAGGATTCTTAACCTTTGAAGAAATAGAAGAAAGGCTGAAGCACGCTCCGGCCTTTAGAGTGGAAACAGTTTAAACGCCGGTATTTAAATTTTGACCTTTATCTTTGTGACGATTATGATGAGTGGTCTGGAAAGGGTCAACACCAAATGACTGTACAATATCCAGTGTATGCTGGATATTGTCTTTTGCATGGTCAGGATTTATCCTTTTTGGTTTTTCCATATATTTTTCAGCCCACTCGGTGATAGTTGTCTTTATATTTTTAATTGTTTCAGCTTTTGGCGCTTTTACGGCGCCCAGTCTTGTCCCGACAAGCTGCTTGCATTCTTGTTGAGGGAGTTCATTGCCTCTTTTTTCAGGCGCTGCGCTATCTCCGTTTGCGTAGTACACTTTAGGGGCTGACGGATAGCTGTATACAGGTATATTTTGAATTGACATAAAATCACCCTATTTTTCACACTATTACTTATTTATATAAAGTAAAAATTCATGAAAAAATTGCTAATGATTTAAAAAATATTTTATATAGCCAACTGACACAAACTAATTATCTTTATTTTGCTGGATATTTCTGATAACAGTCTGTACATTACCTTCGGCAAAGAAGTTTTTCGGATTTATATACATCTTTATCCTGTCAGCAGTGATAGAGCGCATCTGTTCAACGATTGTAGAACGTCCGATAAAAATAATCTCATTCGGTTTGTTTGTTTTCGGGTCAGGATAAACTGTAGCCTTTGGCCCTTTGGCGTCATAATCCTTGTAGATAACATGTACTTTTCCGGAGGCCTGTATAATGTTAGAAGCTTTGTAATACTCCTGTCTATCCGACCAGACATTTATCCTTGTGCCGTCCATATCCACATCACTGTGGGCAGAACCCAGACCGTAGGCTATTTCTTTTACCGCATCGTATATAAATTTGTCCGCTGTAATTACACTGTCTTTTTGTTTCAGTCTGCCGCTGCCTGTCAGGGTAAGCATTTTTAAATTTCCGTTTTTATCAAGGTTTGCAACAGCGGAGTTTGAGAAAGTTTCTACATCTTTATAATAAATTATTACACTGCCTTTTGCGGTAAGAGTTTTTGTTTTTGTATCATACTCCTGAGTGTCCGCTGTAATAATTACGGTAGGTTTCATCCCGTCAAGAGGTGTAACTGTTGTTTGGGTATTGCCTTCTGCCTTCAGTCTTTTGTTTAAAAGGGACATTTTTAGGATATTAGCTTTGACCTCATTTTTTTTGTCCTGCTTTACCTGCACAACATAAGGTTTGTCGTACATAACAGCATCTGAAAGTTGTTTTGTTTTAGGGTCAATAAGGACCTCTGCTCTGGGTGAGCTTGCTTGAATATCATCCATTTTTACTCTGACATTGCCTTCGAATGTTGCTTTGTTTTCTTCCATTTTAAAGGACTGTTTGTCAGACTGGATAGACAAATCAGCAGCTACAACCACCCCGATAGAGCCTAAAAGCAATGTTGTTATTAAAAATAAAGTTTTAAATCTTTTCATCAAAATTCCCCTTGCTGTAAAGTTCGGTTTTTGAACGGCCTTTTATTCTTATATTCGTCATTTGATTGCTCAAGACAGCCTCATTGCTAAATGTTCTTATCTCTCCGTTCTTAGTTATTATAACATTGCCCTGAGCAGTAATATCTTTGTCGTTGCCCTGCCATACAAACCTGTCTGCACGGACATCCGTACCGTCTTTGTAAATAAAATAGGTGTTGTCATACAGGACGACTTTTTTGTTTTCTTCACTGTAAGTGCCTTTTGTCGATTCCATACTGAGGACGACTTTGTCATCATCATAGAAATTGCCTATAACATTATACAAAATAGCTACCTTGTTTTGATTGTCATAATAGCCGGATTCTGCATAGAGTTCCCAGTATTTTTTATCATCTTTTGTTTCGGTAATAATCAGATTTTCAATATTGAGTTCCTGTTTTTCGCCGGCTTGTGTGAGAGCTTCTTTCTTAAAGTTTTTTGTAATCACACCAGCAGAAATAAACGCCCATGCGCATCCGAATACAATTGCCGAAAGTATAACGATATAAGCTATTTTTCTTTTAGACATAAGATAAGTTTAGCATAAACTTTTTAATAAGGTTTTAAAGATGTTACGAATTATTTCATTTGTTTCAAATATGAAATAACAGATGACAAATTTTTTTGTTTATGACTTTAATATAAACACAAACACTAGTAACGGAATTAAAAAAGTGATAACACTTAACACAGCATTATTTGCTCAAAAATACAACAGTAATATTAAACAAACAAACCCTCTTTTAGCCAATCAAAAGAGGCTTTTTAACCTGTCTTTCGGTGAAAAATTAAACGAAGACAAATTTGAAAAAACAAAAACACAAGAAACTCAACAGCCGCAAAAAACAAATCCGGCAAAAACAAAAAAAGTATCTTCGACAAAACAATTTGAACAAACAAAAAAAGCCTATGATGTTCTGGTAAAAGAAAAAGTTTTGCCAAAAGAATTAATCCCTTTTTTGGAACCACAAATTGACGAAAAAGGCAAAAAATCATATACCCAGCAGCAGACAAAACTTATTGAAGCTGCTCAAAAAAGAATGAACTACTATATGAATATTGCCCAGCATCTGGAAGAAGAAGCTATAGCCGCACAAGATGAGGTTTCCAAACAAGTAGTCGACCTTTTTGGCGGGAAAGAAGACCTCGGTCAGTATGTTCATGTAAGAGCAAAATCAAAAAAATCTATCTTCAACAAACTCGTAAAAGAGTTTAAAGATGAACAGTTCTACGGAAAAATGATGGACAGACTCTCAAGAGATGCCTACAAAGTCCCTTACTCAAAACTCACAGTAGACAGATACAAAGAGATTGCTGACACATATTTTAACGGAAAAACTTTTTCAGAAGACCAGTACAAAGCTCTGAACAAGCCGTACAAAAAACTCAACAAGGATGAAAAGGCTCTTATTCTTATGGAATTGGAAGCCAAAAACATGGAATTTACTCCTGAAGAAATTGAAAAATGCATTAAGATTTTCAAACCTTCAAGCAAAGAACATGAAAAATCCATAAACTATATAAAAGACCTTATAGGTACTAGGCTCGTCCTTCCGACCGGCAACGCAGAAGAGCTGGAAAAAGTAGAAAAATATATTTCAAAAGCAATCCGCTACAAAAAAATCAAAATCACAAGACTGAGCAACTACCACGACAACTACATCCTTCCTTACATAAAATATGACACTGCAAAAAAATGGAAAGATGCAATGCCCGGCATGGTGCTGGTCGAAAACAGCAAAGTCAGAAAACGTAACGGATATACAACGACACAGCTCAACATCATTCATCCGCTGAAACTACAAAAAACAAAAAGCTCAGCCTCTGATAAAGTTTCTAAAAAGGCACAAAATATTGCAAAAAATGAAAGTCTGCCAAAAACAATTTTTGGAGAACTTCAAATAAGAACGCAAAAACTCAATGATATCGGTCAGATAGAACATTTGATTTATGATATTCTTGAGAACAAAGACATCTCCAAGGGCATACCGGAGCTGAGAAAATACTATGATTCAATCGGTATAGAAAAAGCCGTAAACGATGTTTTTAATGATGAAAAAAAAGAAGAAAATTATATAAGATACGAAAATTCAATGTATTATTGGATTAGACACAAAGAATTGAGAAGAAACAAGCCTACTGCAGAATATCTCAAACCAAGACTCAATATGTTTGAGCTGCCGGGGTATGAGATTCTTGACTTTGATTCGCTTGCCCGTATCGACAAAGAAGCAGAAAAAATCAAAAGAAAATTTATTAATAGAACATAGAAGGAAATGAAAAGATGAAAGTTGCACTATTCACCAATTCAAACTATTCAATTAATAAAAGAAACAAAAACAGAACAATAACACACACCCCTTCATTTGCAGGCAGTTCTGCAAAAGTCCCGAAAGAAATAAATGCAGCCTTTACCTTTTTAAGAAAACAAATAGAAGCAGGAATGCAAGGCAAAAGCCAGAATATATTTGCTGTTCCTGTTGTCAAAAAAAATGATGAGGTTGCTCTCGTAATGCTGGAAAAAAGAAGAAAGAACTGGCTGTTGTCCTTTCTCTCCGACAACATAAAAGAAGGCAAAAAAGCAGAAGTAACTCACTACAAAGGGGACAAAGATACTATTGAGCTGATTTTGAAAAACCCGAAAACAAAAATGGAACTCAACAAATTCCTTTCAGAAAACGGTATCCAGCTCGGAAATCTTTAAAACAACAAAAAAGAGGTGACATTATTGCACCTCTTTTTTTATTTTATTAAAACGTTTTTTTGTGAAAGCCGTAGCCTGTTGAGATGGTGCGGCCGATAGCTTTTATTCTTTCCGTAATAACTTTTTTATATTCTTCAGGCGTGTTGTTCAAACCCGCTTTGCCCGGATAAATTTCGTATTTTTGCTTGCAGTCCTCGCAGGTGACGTTTGGCATTACGACATTTGCTCCGCTTTGAAGAGCTAAAATTCTGCCCTCGGGGTGAAGAGTTTCCATTGCCGTTGTCGCAGGGATATTTATATCAGGCAGCAGCAATCGTGTGAGAGCCATAACCTTTATGGAAAGCGAAAGATTTCCTGTCTTTTCATTTTTCAAAGGGGTTTCGGGATTTGGAATAAACGGGCCGAGGCCTATCATATCAGCCCCAAGCTCTTTAAAAAACAAAATATCTCCGGCAAGAGAATCCAATGTCTGTTTCGGAAGCCCGACAAGGCAGCCTGTACCTGTTTCGTACCCCAGTTTTTTTAAATCAAACAGACAGCGTTTTCTGTTTTCAAAACTCATTTTCGGATGCAATTTTTCATACAAACTTTTGTCTGTTGTTTCTATTCTCAAAAGGTACCTGTCAGCACCCGCACTTTTGTATGCTTCATATTCTTCAAAAGATTTTTCGCCGATGCTCAAGGTGATTGCAAAATCCATTTTTTTTATGCCTTCAATAATTTTGCACATCTTGTCTTTTGAAAAGAACGAATCCTCACCCGATTGCAGAACAATAGTCCTGTAATTATATTCCTTTGCTTTTTTTGCAAGGGACAAAATTTCTTCCACATCCATACGGTAACGATTGGTATTCAGGTTATCTTTTCTGAGTCCGCAATACTTGCAGCTGCATTTGCAGATATTGGAAAATTCGATAAGTCCTCTTAAATGAACTTCATCCCCGACATATTTTTTGCGGACAGCATCAGCAGTCTTGAACAAAAAATCATTGATTGAGTCATCGGCCAGAATCCTGACCAGTTCTGATTTTTCCGCACTGTGATTATCTGCAATATTTTGAACAATCTTCTCCAGTTCAGTCAATCCAGCCGCCCCCGATTAGATGTTTGTCGTTTTTGTCATAAAAAACAGCTGCCTGACCTGATGTTACCGAGGCTACAGGCTCGTCAAACACCACTCTGCCAGTCATATTTTTATAATCGACAAAAACACGTGCGGGTTTTGAATCCATATTGTATCTGATTTTTACATTAGCCTCAAATTCTTCTTTTTCAAACGGATATTGAAATTTTACATCGTGAAGTGAAAGTTCTGTTGAGAGCAAATCCTCTTTTGTCCCGACATAGACTATATTCTTTTGCGCATCCAGCTTTACCACATACAAAGGCTCTTCCCATGCAATACCGATACCTTTTCTCTGGCCTATTGTATACTGGTAAAAGCCCTCATGAGTTCCGACTTTTTTACCTGTTTTTAAAAAGACAAAATCGCCCTTTTTTGTGCCGAATTTTTGTGTAATGTATTTTTTTGTTGTCATTGGTTTTGTTATAAAACAAATATCCTGACTTTCTTTGCTCGACTTTGAGGGCAGGTCATTGTCCAGAGCTATTTTTCTTATTTCATCTTTTGTATAGCCGCTTAGAGGAAAGATTATTTTTTGCAAATGGTTCTGGTCAAGTTCAAAAAGATAATACTGCTGGTCTTTTTTTTCATCTTTTGCAGGATACATCTTTTTTATTCCGTCCGCATCCTCAATACGTGCATAATGACCGGAAGACACATAATCGCAGCCGAGTACGTTTATTGCATAATCATACAGCCTGCCCCATTTTATTGTACGGTTGCACAATATGCACGGATTCGGGGTCAAGCCGTTTTTATAAGAGTTTTCAAAATAATCAATAACGTCTTTTTTAAACTCTTTGCTCAAATCAAGAACATAATGAGGAATCCCGATTTTATCAGCAACAGCGGCAGCATTTTTGACAATTTGTTCAAATTTTGCATCGTCAACCATTTTGACGGTAATTGCGGCAACATCATAGCCCTGCTGTTTTAGCAAAAAACAGGTTACGGAGCTGTCCAGCCCGCCTGACAGACCAACTGCAACTTTTTTATTATTCGACAAAATAGCCCTCGCCTTCTTCCGTAAGGGTATATTCCGTAAAATCCGATGCTCCCGTCAAATCAGGAACAATTCTGACAAGGTTTTGATTTATGGCATCTTCTATCAGGCTGTGGTCAACAGGCTTTCCTGTCAGCGGGACAAGTTTTGCGTTAAGCTGTTTTATAGTAAACCTTTCAAGATGTTCCATATTCATCACATACAAAGCAGTTACAATCAGTTTGTCTATCGGCGTTTGGGGATTGTATGAGTTAAAATACCCTTCAAAATCCGAAACGGAATCGACTTTTTCCACAACTTCGGTTTTCGGATTCTGGATAGATTCTTCCAATGCACGCTCAAAGTTGACCTCTTCCACGATTGGTGAGTTTTGTGCAGCATCAAACTTTGGTGTTGTCATCTGGTTTATGGAAGCAAGATTTTTCACGTCAATAAAACCGCTCCTTTGTTGAATTTGTGCAGTTTGTTCAATATTTTCTTCATTTTCTGATTTTTGAAAAGTTGATTGTGCCTCAGCATTGTACAATCTTTGCATATCAGCAGGCTCTGCTTTTCCCTCAGTTGCATCCGATACAGGGGGTGCAACATACTGCCCTTTTACAACACCGTTTATCCAATCGGACAGTTTTTCTTCAAAAGTGAATTTGTCCGTTGTGGAAAACTCAAATTCCAAATCGCCTTTTTTAATTTTAAAATAATAATCGTGCATATTTTCCCCGTATCTAGTAAATTTGTGCTGATTTGCCTCCAAAAAGCTATGGTTTGTAGCGCAAATCAAGGTGTCTTGCTGCATTTGTTTCGTCGACTCTTTTTACCGGAGTGCAATGAGGTGCTGACAGAACATTTTGAGGATTTTCTTTAACCTCCTGAGCTATTTTTATCATAACCTCTGCAAACTCATCAAGCCTCTGTTTATTTTCGCTTTCTGTCGGCTCTATCATCATAGCCTCTGACACAATAAGAGGGAAGTAAACCGTTGGCGGATGGAATTTGTAATCCATAAGTCTTTTTGCAATTTCAAGAGTATGCACGCCGTCAGCTTTTTGTCTGTCGCCTGACAGCACAAACTCATGCATGCAAGGCTCATCATAAGGCAGGTCATAATACTGTTTTAGCTTTTCTTTAAGATAATTTGCATTCAAAACAGCATCACAAGATGCCTGTTTTAAGGTATAACCCTTCATCAAAATATAAGCATAAGCCTTTACAAGAACACCGAAGTTGCCCTGAAACTCTTTTATTTTTCCTATTGTGTTTTTAAGATTGTATTTTCTGACATATTTTTGTCCGTCAAAATCCCTGTCAATATCAACTATAGGAACAGGCAGAAACTCTTTGAGATTTTCCGTAACACAAACAGGCCCTGCCCCCGGTCCGCCGCCGCCATGGGGTGTGGCAAATGTTTTGTGAAGATTAAGATGAACAATATCAAAGCCCATCTTTCTCGGTGTGGTTATTCCCATAATTGCATTGAGGTTTGCCCCGTCATAATACAGCAAAGCACCGTGTGAGTGAGCGATTTTAGATATTTCAAGGATATTTTCTTCAAAAATACCCAGGGTATTGGGGTTTGTCATCATTATAGCGGCTATTTCGCCTTTATTTTCTTCAAAAATCTGCTTCAGGTGTTCGACATCCACCTGACCTTTTTCATTGGAAGAAACTTTTACGATTTCAAACCCGCACATGCCGGCAGACGCAGGGTTTGTACCGTGAGCAGAATCAGGAATAACAACTTTTTTCCTTTTTGCGTCACCGTTTACTTTAAAATAATGTTTTACAATCATCATTCCGCACAGCTCGCCGTGTGCGCCGGCAGAAGGCTGCAGGGTCACAGCATCCATACCTGTAATGATTTTTAAGGCTTCCTGCAATTTATACATCAGCTCCAATGCCCCTTGTGCATCGTCATCTGACTGCAGAGGATGCAAATTTGCAAAGCCTTCCAGAGAAGCAAGATACTCATTGACCTTTGGATTATATTTCATGGTGCAGGAGCCGAGCGGGTAAAATCCTGATTCTACACAAAAATTTTTGTCCGAAAGCTCTTTAAAATGCCTCATTGCTTCGAGTTCGGAAACCTGCGGCAAAACAGGGTCTGTTTTTCGCAAAAATTCCGGCCTGATAAAATCCAATGCCAGATTTTCATCAGTCAAAGAAACTCCCGTCATTCCGTCTATAGATTTTTCAAAGATTATTTTTGTCATTTCAATTTCTCCCGCAATAATGCCATGTTACGGTTTCGGTCGTATTATGTCAATATTTCATAAATTTCATAATTTAATATAGTCAACTGACATCGGCTGCAGCTTCAACAAACCCGCCTCAGACATATTGTTTTATTACGGAAAAATATTATATAATTGGAAATTATGAAGAACCTAAAAATTATTATTGCAATTGTATGTGTGTGCCTTATATGCGTTTCTGCCGCATATGAAATATTCGGCCCAAAAAACGGCACGCAAAAAAACAGCCCGAAACAAACAGAAGTAACCTTCTGGTCGCTTCAGATGGGGACTTTTAACAGCTATATGGAGCCGTTGATTGCAGAATTTGAAAAAGAAAATCCCGAGATAAAAATCAAATGGATTGATGTTCCTTATTCCGAAGGCGAAAAAAGAACTCTTGCCTCAATCTTGAGCAACACACCGCCCGACCTTGTCAATCTCACTCCTGATTTTTCCAGCGTACTGGCACAAAAACAGGCTCTGGAGTTTATTGATTGCAAAAAACTCTCTAACTACAACAAACAAATAATAGAAACGCTGAAATACGACGGAAAATGCTATGCTGTTCCGTTTTATGCAACATCATCTTTGACTTTTTACAACAAAGAGATTTTAAAACAGGCAGGAATAAAAAATTTGCCAAAAACCTTTGACGAAATGAACGCAATGGCAGTGCAAATAAAAGACAAGACAGGCAAATTTGTCACGATGCCCACTCTTACGGAAAATGACACTCTGCTAAAAATCTTGAACAAGTATGACATAAACTCCTCTGAAAAAATAACCTCGGACAAATCCGTAAAAATCTTTGACGAATACAAATATTTGTATGCAAAAGACCTGATACCAAAAGAATCCATTACACAAAACCATCAAGAGGCACTTGAAAAATACATGTCAGGCCAGCTTGCATTTATTCAATCAGGGGCAAATTTTTTGAACATCGTAAAAGAAAATGCGCCTCAGGTTTTCAAACACACGGATGTATCAAACCAGCTCACAGGCAGCAACGGCAAGTATGATGTTTCTATCATGAATCTGATTATTCCTGCCAGAGCAAAGAATAAAGAAGCTGCGCTGAAATTTGCACTGTTTTTGACAAACAAACAAAATCAGGTTGAACTGGCAAAACTCACGACCATTCTGCCTGCCAACAATGAATCACTGAAAGACAGCTATTTTACTGTTTATGACGATACTGACGTTATTTCAAAAGCCCGTTATATCAGTGCAGAACAATTAAACAACCTGCAAAAGCAGATAAAGTTTAAAAACAATCACAAAGAAATAATTACACTCTTAAACACAACCGTGCAAAAAATAATCCTGTCCGAAAAAAATTCTACAAAACAGGAACTTGAAAGCACTGCAAAAAACTGGAAAAGATTGGAAAACAATTAATGATATTTGCTGACCTTGAACTAAAAATCAACACAAAATCAGGCAACGAGATACTTCTTTTAAAAAGAGAGCCGGAAGAATACAAAAAAACAGTGCTTGTTATTGGTGTTTTTCACGGTGATGAGCCGGACGGAGAATATTTAATCAACAGGTTTCTTTCAGAGCGCACGGACACAAAAAACAGGCTGCTATTCATCCCCTGTCTGAACCCTGACGGAAAGCAAAACAACACAAGAACAAATGCAAACGGTGTTGATTTAAACAGGAATTTCCCTACAAAAAACTGGGAGCCGCAAAAAAAAGATGCTAAAGACGAGTATTTTGGCGGAGAAAAGCCTGCCAGCGAGCTGGAAACACAGTTTTTGATTTACATAATAGAAAAATATGTGCCGGATTTGATAATAACACTGCACGAACCTTACTCAATCGTAAACTACGACGGGCCGGCAGAGGATGAGGCACAAAAAATTTCCGAAATAACAGGCTACGAGCTGCAAGAGTCAATAGGTTATCCCACCCCCGGAAGCTTTGGCACATACTGCGGCATAGAAAAGGAAATTCCGACAATCACTCTGGAATTGCCGGAAAAATCCGATAAAGAAATTTTATGGAACAAGGTAAAAGGAATTTTTACCTATATTTCGGAATCATATTAGATTGCTGTTGTTTTTGTTTCGGGTCGGATCTGCTAATCATAAACACAGCTACCTCGCCCGGCTGAAGATTTACTGAAATTTTACCCTTGACAATTGACGGTGTAGAAGTAAACTCCAGAGGAACAATAACATCGTCATTGCCTATACTTTTTGCTGTCAAAAGAGCGTTGTTGTTATAAACAAGGTCCTTATTCAAAATCACCATAATAGAAGAATATCTGTAGGTAATCATATAAGCAAAAACGTCTTTGTTATTTGTTTTCAAAAATGTGATTGTGCCTTTATCAAGAATTTCTGATGCCATGCTCTTGAACTTGTTGGCTGTAGAAAAATCTTCCAAAAGCTTACTGTTCATAGAACCGGGTTTTCTTGAAAAGTTAAAGATATCAAATTTGCCCTTGTGTACGTAATAATACTCGTCATCAGTATAGGATTTGTCAGCTTTCTGGTTTTCGTACTGATACTGGTAGGAATCACCTGTCTGGAATCCGTCTACAAAATACGAATTCACCGGCAATGTGGACTGAAGCCAGATAATCATATCCGCAAAAGGCATTCCGCCCGTAATTATCGGCGAAACCTGATCATGAGTAGCAAAGCTGCCTATTACCGCTTTTGGAGCATTTTTTTGTGCAAACTGTTTTTTTACATCGCTTATCAGTTTTAATTGTTTTTCCAAATCGCTCTGGTTTTTCCAGTCTTTAAAATTAAAGAAACTGCCGTACCAGCCGTCGAAACCTGCCTCTAACAATTTGTTGTACGGGGTAAACGGTGCATTTTTTGCAACAGGGTCATTCCAGCTTTCAGAAGCTTCTGCAAGGAACATAAACTGAGGGTCTTTGGATTTTGCATAAGAGATTAATTTCTGCCAGAATTCTGCCGGTTTTGATGTAGCGACATCTGCTCTTATACCGTCAACACCCAGTCTTTGCACCATATCAACATAATTTTTGTACTGTAAATACAACTCATCATTCAAAGACCCGTCAGGATTTGTTACCTTAAAAAGTCTTACATCCGTCCAATCTGACGGAACAATGCTCTGCCCGTCGTCGCCTTTTAAAAAGAGGTTCGGGTTTGCGAGAAACAGGTCATAAGAGCCGCAGCTTGGCAAATCGACTATTACTCTGATATCTCTTTTGTGGCATTCAAGTATAAAGTTTCTTGCCTCTTGTTCGACAGAGAGTTTGTTAGACGGGTCGTCCAGCTGAGGGTTCAGCTTTGTAAAATCAGATATTGCATATAATGAACCTGCCGTTCCCATTGCTTTGACTTTTCCGACAGGCGTAATCGGCAAAAGGTGGATTGTATTGATACCCTGAGCTTTTATTTCGTCCAGTCTTTTTACTGCATTGACAAAATTGCCTGTCACTTCGCCTTTTTCAGGCTCTACTATATCATTTCCGTTTTTATCAACAGCATTAAACGTTCTGATATTTACGGCGAGGATTATTGCCTGATTTCTTGAAAAAAGAGTTTTTAAATCATTAATCCACACGCCATGGTTCATCGCTGCAAATACAGGAGAACAGCTAAGGCAAGAACCTGCAATAACAGCCGTAGAAAGCAGTTTTATTATAGATTTTTTCATAAAAATAAACTCCATCCCTTTAATACATTTAATAACAAAATTATACAAAACTGTGCTATCAATTGCAACTTGCGATTGCAACCTGATAAAAATTGAGTTATACTTAGAAACGTATCATTATTATTGGAGGCTATACATGCGCATCTACGTAAACGGTAAAAACATTGAAATTACTGACGCAATTAAAGCTTATGCAAAGGAAAAGTTAGGCAAAGTAGCTAACCACTACGACCAAATCGAAGGAATTGATGTTATGCTTACGGTTATCAAAAATCCGAGCGTAGCAGAAAATCATACAGCAGAAGTTACCTGCAAACTGACAACCGGCGCAGTACACGTAACAGAAACAGCAGAATCTATGTATGCCAGCATTGACCTCGTCGCTGACAAACTCGACAGACAGGTTAAAAAATTCAAAGACAAAAACCTCGGCAAATCAAAACTCGATTCTATCAGAACAGGTGCTGTTCCGGAAGAAATCGAAGAAGCTTCTGCAGAATAAAATTTTTCAATCATAAAAAAGGCCCCAATGTACTTGGGGTCTTTTTTTATGAATTTCATATAGTCAACTGACCCCGTTCTTGAGTACAAGCAAAGCCGCCTCAGACAGATTCAGACAATTTTTTCAAAAAATGACTTGTCTTTTTTACAAATCGGACAAACATAAGTATCCGGCTCTTTTGTGATATCGCCTTCATAAATATATCCGCAAATTTTGCACCGATAAGCCACTTTATCCGCAGCAGGTGTTTCTTCCTGATATGTAGGTGCGGCTTTTGGGCTTTTGCCTTTTTTAACCTGATGATAATAAGAATACGTCATCGGGATATCATCTTTGAGCAGCTTTGCTTCTGTCATTTTGCCCTCAAAGACAGTGTGAGTTTCTGTTTCAAACTGGTTCACAAGCTCGCATATTATATATCCGACAGAATCCTCAATAACCTCAAGACCGTCCACGTTTATGGTTTTTATGTTTTCAAATTTGTCTATATCTTTGCTTGACTGGAATCCGAACACAGGTATTATATTATCGTTAACGTGTTCGCCCAGAATGGACACAGCAAACTTTTTGGATTTTTTTATACAGGAATTTGTATAGTTGTCATGGTTTATGCTCACGCACATTGTGTCATAAGTAATTTGCATTGCGCAGTTGGCTATACAGCCGACAGGCCGTTGAGCGTCTACGGTCGTCACGACATACACACCGTAAGACAGATTGTTTAAAACTTTGTTATCCATATTTAACCCCTTTATAAAACTAAAATAATTATAGATTATTTTTTGTCATACATGAAAGCACAAACCTGAGATTTCAGCCAATCGAATTTTTTAAGTTTTTCTTCATCATAATTCCAGCTTGCGTCGATTAATTCATCCATGAGGTTTGGTTCTTGTTTTCTTAACATTTTAAATACTTTTACATCGGGCAGAATGGTTTTTGGATCCAGTGAATTTACAATAAGTTCTGTCATTTCTTCTGCAATCAGTTCACAGGGACTTTGTGCGCCGTAGTTGCTTGTTTCTTTTTGTATCATTACTATAGTTTTTTGATTTGTAAATTCTCTTTGCATTCTATTCATTATTTCTGTACCGTCTTTATATTTTTTCAGCAGGTGTGCATAATGCGCACTATGCACAAACTCATGAATGAACGGAGCAAGAAAATGATTTGTTGAAAAATGATTTTGTTCTCTTACGGGAATCATACACTCCTGTATAGACCACCAGTCAGGAAAAGAATTCATAATCACACTGCGCAAAGGGAAATCTTTTTTAAATTTACTATACAACGAGTCATCTCGCTTGTGTGTCATACATATTCCCAGTGCATTTTGATAATATGTTCCGTTAAAATTTCTCAAGAAAAAACCTGTCGGCTTTGCCCAGCCGAGTTTTTGAAAAATGTTTGCCGTAAGCGCACAAAAAGAAGCAACTATAGGATTGTTGCCAAAATCCGTATTTATGTGGAATTTGTCCTGTATTTGTCGAGCAACTTTATCGGGATTAAGATTTTCAGCACCTTTGTATACCGCATTAAAGCCAAGACAGGAATTTAATAAACGTTTGGATTCCAATGTATTTTTTTTAGCGAGTTCTTTTAAGGTGGATGCAGGTATCAAGCCCTTAAATGATACGGTTCTTGAGGTATTTTGTACTTTCATAAAATCAGCCTCTGTTTTGTTTAAATAAATTGTTGTTTAAATTTAATCAAAATCATCAACACCGTCATCGGCACTGTCATAATCATCAAAGTCGAATTCAGTATCACCGTTGTTTTCTTCATAATCATTTATATGATTTGTGTGATTGGTATCTCTGTCAATATTGCTGTAAGGATTTTCAATTTCATTATCCGGCTCATTCTTATTTAGTTTTGTTTCTTCCGCTTTATTATGTTTTCCAAAAACATTATCAGCCTCAGTTTTGATTTCGCCTATTGTTCTGATACTGTTTTTTACAGCATCGGTTGTGTTTTTTAACGATTTATCAATAGTATTTGCAAATGTTTCTATCGCTGTAGGTGCAACCAGTATAGTTCCGCCTATAGCTTTTAGTTTATTATATTTGGATTTTTTATTCTCTTTATCCTTATTATTTTCATTTTTTTCTGCAGATTTTTCAAAAGAATCAGCATCCTCTTTTCCAAAATCCTGAGGATTGTCAACGTATTCATCATTTTCCTTTTGTTTAAAATTGGGAAAATAATTAACTCGAAAATTTTTAAAAGAAATCGTGTTTATTTTCATCTCTCACCTCACATTATTTTGAAGGAACATCCAAGAATACATTTTTTTGTTAATTTTGCACTATATATTTACAAATATTTACAGGATACAAATATAAATTATCATAATTTTATTAATTTTTATTAAAATTTTTATAACAAAATAACAAAAAATTTTATTCACGATTATTATATGAACAATTGTACAACAGAGAGAGCAAGTATATGAAAATTTTGAATGCATTCTATATTAAACCCCAAAATTACAGTTTCAAAAGAACAGTTGACTATGGAGCAAAAGACAAAAACTTGGTTTATGTACCTATTCTTTTTGAAGAAAATGATACATTTCAGACTTCAACAAACCAAGAAACTCAAAACACCTCTACTGACAATACCAACCCGAACAAGCCAAAAAAAATCGGAACCGGGACTATATTAACGGCCGGCGGAGGCATAGTTGCATCTGTTGAGGTTGTGCCGGAAACAATAAACAATATGATTAACAAAACAGCAGACGTGGCCAAAAACTCCATGAAACAAATAGACTCTGTTAAAGAAACATACAAAGAAACTTTCCAAAAATCTTCTCAAAAATCAGAACAAGCAGAACAACCCGTTTCTCATCATCAGGAAGACGATGACAACGATCCTTATCAAGCACTGGGTCACAAAACAGAAGAAACAAACACTGCTGACAATCACCCTGATATTGATACGGATTCTTATATTGATGAAGACAATGATACAACAGAAGATAATTCCCACGAAGATAACTATGATTATGATTACGAATCATATGACTAACAAGAGAGTCTGATTATGAAAATTTTATTTTTTAAAAACAACTATTCTTTGAATTATAACAAAGAAGATTTTGATTTTTATCAACAAAAAATCTCCGACAGAATAGCTCCGGCTGACAGCGTAGAAATAGTTCAAAATGTAATGAAAGAGCTGGAGCCAAATACGTCTGCATCAGAAGAAAATAAAATGTTTTTTAAAATAGGTAAAATTTTTGAAAATGCAGGGTCATTTCAAAATGCAAAAAGTTTTTATGAAAAAATCAAACAAAATATCCCTCTGGACAGAACAAAAAAACATCAGGATATAGATTTTGACATTGAAAGAGTAAAAGAAAAAACATTTGAACAATATAATCAAAACGGATGGGAGGCATAAAAATGAGGATTTCTGCAGCAGGCCTAATGCAAAACTCAACAGGTGTATCCTTTAAACAGAACAAAAATATCGAAAACCTCTCCGGTCTTGATGTGGTAAAAAAATATGAGCAATTAAGACAAAAAAACGAAAAAGAACAAGAAAAAGAAAATGAAAATTTAAATAATATTTTATATAATTCAGTTTTTTTTATGGCACAAAAAGGACTTTATAAAGATGCAAAAATTTTATACGAGGCTTTTTTGGACAACACAAACCTGACCGATGACCCAGATTTAAACAATACTATCGGCAATATTAACAAAAAAACCGGAGATATAGAACAGGCTCAAAGGGATTATACAGAGGCTATACGGCATTTGTCCGATGCAGATAATGCAACAAAACTGGATATTATAAAAAACTATTTTGAAACAAATATACTTTTAGATAACGGTGAAATAAATCAAGAAATATTCAAAGATACAGCTAACCCCTATGTAAATGAAATTTATCTGTATTTGTCTTCTATTGTAGATGATATCCAAAACAAACCTCAGCAATCAGCCAATGAAATAAAATCCGCCTATAAAATTATGAAAGACACAGGCTACATAGACGACGATGTTATTTTAAAAACAGCATTTGTTTTAGCACAAGAGGGTGAATACGAAAAGAGCAACGATATTTTAATAGAAAACCTGAACCGCCTAAAATCAGAAGGGCGTGTTTATACAAAAGAATTTATTGATTATTTGCTTCTTTTAGGGGTAAATGCATTTGATACAGCAGAAGAAAAAGACCTAAATCAATCCACAAACATATTTAAAAATGTAGCAGACATTTCTGAAAAAATCGGAATTACACAGCCCTGTGAAATTGCAAATTACTACATTGCAAAAAATCTTTTTATAGAAAACTCACAAGATTTTAAAGAACATGCAAAACAGCTTTTAAATACAACAAAAAACAAACAGTACCTGATAAACCTAAATGAAATGCTCGGGGATTTTTCAGCTCCCTCAGACAAGGACGAGGCTGCAGAGTATTATAAAACAGCAAAGTCGCTTATCGACGATAAAGAAACAAACAAAACAAGAATCTTTGAACTCTGCAAAAAAATAAAAAAAATACACCCGCAAGAATCCGCCCAAATAGACGAAGAAATTAAAAATCTTAATGCAGAAGAATTGTTCAACACACATTACCTGTCTAAGGCATTGAGGACGATATATACAAAAAATAATTTTGAAAAGGTTGTCGAAATTTCTGAAAAAATCATAGATCAAAGCAGTGACAAAACACACAAAAATCTTGCAAAGTTGTATTCAAACCTTGCAAAAATACAACTTGGAGAAGATATGGAGCAGTGCATAAATAAAGCTGACAGGGCAATGAATGCACTAAAAGAAGAACTAAAAAAATCGCCTGACAATAAAGATTTGAAAAAAAGCATATATTATGCCCAAAGAAACGAAGCCGTGCTGCTGTTTAATGCAATGTCATACCAAAAAGCAGCAAACATCGTAAATGAATCTGTTTCATATCTAAACGATAGCTATTATGAAAAAGAAAAAATTATAAAAGACAAAATAATAGCCACACTATTTAATTACAAAGCCAAAAACTATTCCGGTGCAGAAAAACATGCCATAAGTTATCTTGAGCTTTTGCTGGATAAAAAATTTGAAAGTACAAAACCGACAAAAATAACAGAAGATGTTAAAAAAATTCTTGTACAAAAAAATGACACTGAAAAAAGAAAAATTGCAGCTGCTTATGAAACACTCGGTCTGATTAATTTAAAATCGCACAATTTTGCAGATTCTCAGGAGTATTTTGGTCAGGCTGTCAGCATTAGAGAAGGGCTAAAAGACAAAGACGAACAACTGGCAAACTCCTATGCTGCACTGGCAAGGCTTGCCATTTTTAACAGCACTTTATTCAAAACTAAAAGGCCAAATTCTTCCAAAGAAATGCACAATAAGTGTCTTGAAATTCTAAAAGCAAAATATCCAAACGACCAAATAACCAGAGATGAAGAAGAGTTCCATAAAAAATACTACGGCAGAACACTTGCATCTGCAGGAAAATATATAAGAAATGCAGTTGGCGGTGTAGATGAAAAACTCATCGAAAAATTTAAATGTTACAACAAAGAGTTAAGTATATGCGAATAGTAGAATTATCACCACAAATAACAAGTTCAAAAAACACCCCCATTATAACAAACAGGGCCAAAACAAAAAAACAAAACCAAATTCCGGTACAACCACAATACAATGCTAAAATTTGGACAAAGTCTTTTGCTTATCATCCGGCCTTTAAGGGATATCGTGAGGACAAAGAATTTGTAAACACAGCAATAAATATGCTCGACAACGCGGTAAATGAAGTAAACAGCATATTATACAACTCTTATGAAATAGATTTTGACAATGATTTTTTGGAGGCCGTTGAATATACAAAACAAAATAAAGAACTATACGAAAAAATTACAGAAACACCGGAAATCTTTGACAAAATTGCATCCGGATTTAATTTGTTCAGTGCAACTACTCTGAAATCACTGGAGGATATAAGATACGACAAAAAATATTTTTCTCCATACTGGGAAAAAAACAGCAAAATCGGAAACAAAAAAACCGCTTATATAATAAAAAATGCCGTCAACAAAAATGACGACAACATAAACAAAATAATAAAAAAATCTGATGACAAAGATTATGAAAAAATAAAAGCTGCGCTGGCGTCAGAATGGTTTGAGGCAGCATATAAAGCCATAAAAGAAGAAAAACCGCAAACAATAACACAAAATTTTAAAGAGCTTGCGCAAACCGTCAATGAACAGTATGCAAAAACATTTCTACTTAATGAACAAACAAGATTGTGCAATGAATTTAACGAAAAGACAAAAGAGCGCGTACTTTCACCGAATACTGATTTAGATAAAAAACAGCACGCATTTAGTTTAATGTTGTCCTACATACAAAGAAAACTGCTCGAAGACAAAGGCACCGAGCTGGACAATGACTATGCATCAATCGACAAGGCAAAAAGCATTCTGCAATATGCAAAAGAAAAAGAATCCATATTCTATGCCCGCTATGCAATAAATCTGCTGCACGGTATGGCGTTTGAAAAATGGGAAAAAGACAATCTTGTCCCTGCTCTTAATATAAAACTTAAAAAAGAAATTTTTTATAACCAAGAAGAAAAGAAAAACGAAGAACTAAAAAAATTCCAAAACTACAGAAACTTTGACACAGACGGGAAATACTTTGTTTCAAGATACTATGATGCCTGCTGCAAAGAAAACGACAAATACAACTTTGACAGCAAAGACTATGTCTGGCAAATAATAAACAACAGACACAATTCAAAGCCGGCTCATCAGGCAATAAAAGAACTTTCTCTCGCAGTAAAAGAAAAACAGGATTTTTACTTTGAACAGCTGGACACATTTTATGACCTGCTGCAGCAAAGAAAATTTGACCCTGAAACAAAAATACCCAAAAGACACGTCGACACCCCCAATGACAAACTTTCTTTTGCTGATTTGTATCTGGAAAAACTCGGAAAAATAAACAACTTTAAAAGAAATTCCGAAGAAGAAAAACTGGATTACCTCTCACATCTTACAAAAGATGAGATGATGCTTTTGAATACAGAAATAAAAAAAGACTGGTATAAAAATGACCAGAAATACGCACTCCTTGCACAGGTAAACGAACAGGCAAGAAACACCAGCGTGTTTTTGGAAATGTATAACGAACTAAAAAAGATAAATATAAATCTCGATGAAATAAAAATAAAAACAAATGAAATGTCAGTGTCCCTAAAAGATGCACTGGAAAACCATACAATAATAACAAATCAAATACAGGATGATTCGGCAATAAAACTTTCTGCCCAAATTTCACAGATGCAAAGGGATTATGCAATGCTTGCTCCGGAAGAGCAAAAAATCGTTGATGAAAAATTTTCTGAAATCATTCCAAAAATTGTAAAAACTTTTGAAAATACAAACACAAATGACAAAGTAAAAGAAGATTTGCTCCATTTATCAAAAATGGCAAAAGAAAAAAGACCGGCAAATCAAATGCTGGAAAGAACAAAAAGTGTACTGCTCTCGCACTGTCTGATTAGCGGAATGTCACAGAGTGCAAACTATCTTAAAAATATTGATGACCTTTTCAAGGCAACAAAGATAACAAACAATCTTTCCTGGGCAAATCTGGGATTGAACACAACTACAGAAGGCTCTGTCTTTGACGAATTCTTTCAAGCAATGCCGGAGGTTGACCCTCTGGATGCAATCCAGAATGCAGGTATGGGAATAGCCGCAGCTGGTGGACTCACTGCAAAAACAGGACTTTTATCTTCAATGGGAGCAATTGTTTCTAACCCTGTTACCATAATAGCTGCAGTGACTCTTCTGGTTGCAGGCGGAGGGGCTGCGATTTCCGCACAAAAAGCAAAAAAACTAGAACGTGCGCAGCGTGACATTATTTTTGAAGTAGAAATTTAATAATAACAATGAAATAACGAGGTAAAAATGAAAATTTATCAAATCACACAAGCAAAATCTTACAACCAATATAAAAATACGCATAGACAAAACAGCGTGAACAATGCAATGTCCAGCCCAAATCAAAACAATCAGAACTGCTCTTTTAAAGGGGTGAATGAGTTTGCTTCTTCAACCAAAAAAAATGCAAAAAAAGTCGTAAATCATGTTGTAGACAGTGTATTTACGGCTGCGGACAAAGTTCAAAAAAAGGTAAACCATATCTACAACAAAATTTTGGATAAATCAACAAAATCTCTAAAGCCTAAAAAAGCAGAAAAACAAGTAGAACCTATAGCAATAAAAACAGCTGACTCTATAATCCCTCAGCCCAATTTCAGCATGGATTATGATAGAGTCCTTTCGGATTTAGAAAAGATAGAAACTATTGATAAGAAATGGGTAAAAAACAACACTCCTGCGCTAAAAGCAGCTTTTGGATACAAAGATGCAGAGATGAGCGACCATTTCTTTGATATACAGGTTTCTGAAATCAACAGAGACAGAAGCAAATATATTCAGGCTGTAAAAGAATTTCAGACTGATGAAAAAGCCAAATATATAAACAAAATCTGGGATGAGTTTTTGGATGTAAATCCGCCTTTCAAGCCCATCAACAAAGAGAAAAATATCCTCGGTCTTCAGGCTCTTCAAAAATACGGCACTAGAGAAGATATGCTTAAGTTAGATGTCAACTACCAGCTTTCCAAAGACAGTGACATTATGAAAGAGTATGCTAAACTTGTCGGCATTGTCGGATTACCAAAAGATATTATTCCTCTTAGATCAAAATTAAGAAAAGACACAATCTCTTTATATAAAGAAGATGCTATTGCTGAAATTATGAAAACTCTTAAAAAACTTATGGTTGATCAGGCAGCACCAAATACTTGGGTAAATCATAGCTATTCTTCATACCAAAATTTTGAAAAGCTTTCTAAACACCAAAACAAAACTATCTCCGATAATGCTAAAGCTATTATGAAACGTATATCCGATGAAAATCCCTGGATGCTGGAGTAAAATAGATTACAAATCTTAACAAATCAACACAAACAGGCAAAAAAAAACTATTATATGTTTTGTACACTCGGAGGACATTCCATGACTATATCACCGGTATCTTTCAAATCTTCTTTCAATAATATAATGCCTGCTGCTTCCGCAGAATGGGTTACACCTACAACCGGCTCTTTACCTCGGATACAACAAGCAGAAGCACAGAGAAAAAAACAAGAAAAACAGCAACAGAACAAAAAATATATTTTAGCAGGTACGGCAGGCATTGTTATACTGGCTGTTGCGCTGGCAAAAAGAAAAGCTATCGGCAAGTTTTTCAAAAACATCTTTAAAAAAGAAAAGCCACAGACATCCTCTCCGGCTGCAGGTCAGGCAAAGCCAAAAATCGAACTGCCTAAGCCTAATTTTACAGTAGGCAAAGAAAATCCTGAACAATTTGCAAAAGAAAAGGCTGAATATATAAACAAAATCTGGGATGAGTTTTTGGATGTAAATCCGCCTTTTAAGCCTGTCAACAAAGAGAAAAATATCCTCGGTCTTCAGGCTCTTCAAAAATACGGCACTAGAGAAGATATGCTTAAGTTAGATGTCAACTACCAGCTTTCCAAAGACAGTGACATTATGAAAGAGTATGCTAAACTTGTCGGCATTGTCGGATTACCAAAAGATATTATTCCTCTTAGATCAAAATTAAGAAAAGACACAATCTCTTTATATAAAGAAGATGCTATTGCTGAAATTATGAAAACTCTTAAAAAACTTATGGTTGATCAGGCAGCACCAAATACTTGGGTAAATCATAGCTATTCTTCATACCAAAATTTTGAAAAGCTTTCTAAACACCAAAACAAAACTATCTCCGATAATGCTAAAGCTATTATGAAACGTATATCCGATGAAAATCCCTGGATGCTGGAGTAGATATAAATATGGAAATATCCCCTATTACAACAAATAACAACAAAAATACAAACTTCAGATCCAATTCTGTTGTAAATGCAATAAAAGACAAGGTACAAAAAGAGCCTGTAAAAACAGCTGTCATTGGCGGTTCATCTTTACTTGTATTGATTGTTGCTCTGGCAAAAAGAAAAGCTATCGGTAAATTTTTCAAAAATATCTTTAAAAAAGAAAAGCCACAGACACCCTCTCCGGCTGCAGGTCAGGTAAAGCACAAAATCGAACTGCCTAAGCCTAATTTTACTGCAGGCAAAGAAAATCCTGAACAATTTGCAAAAGAAAAGGCTGAATATATAAACAAAATCTGGGATGAGTTTTTGGATGTAAATCCGCCTTTTAAGCCTGTCAACAAAGAGAAAAATATCCTCGGTCTTCAGGCTCTTCAAAAATACGGCACTAGAGAAGATATGCTTAAGTTAGATGTCAACTACCAGCTTTCCAAAGACAGTGACATTATGAAAGAGTATGCTAAACTTGTCGGCATTGTTGGTAAAGTAGATGATTGTCTTAAAATTTTACCGTATGCTTCGACTAATAGTTTTAAAACGTATAATGAAGATGCTATGACTGAAATCATGAAAACTCTTAAAAAACTTATGGTTGATCAGGCAGCACCCAATCATTGGATAAATTTTGAATATGCACAATATGTCCAATTTGAAAAATTAACAAAGCATACAAACAAAGATATCTCTGATAATGCTAAAGCTATTACTAAACGCATTGTGGATGATAATCCCTGGATGCTGGAGTAAAATAGATTACAAATCTTAACAAATTCAATAAAAAATAGCAAAAGATTTTTTTCTGCGTTTTAAAACTAACATAATAAATACACAACAAGAGAAGAGAAGGAAGTAGAGAGCTGATGAAAATATATAATATTTCTCCATACAAACACTCTGTTTATAAATCTGCTGACAACCATTCTGAAAACAGAGCAGTTTCTTTGAACAACACTGTAACAAAAGCACAAAATATGATACATGATTTCCCCAAATCATACATAAAGCTGCACCCTTCTTTCGGTTATGGATATACTTCTTTATCTCTTGAAGAACAAAGAGAAATCGACAGACAAAATCAACTCCAGCAGGACAAAAATGACTACCTCTGGGCAAAAAGCTGGAATCCGGATAAAGCAAAAAAAGAATATGAAGCACTTGCACAAAAACAAATCAGTGTAAGGGAAAAAGAAGCTTGGGTCTACCTGAAAGAAAGCTCTAAAGAAGCAATCAAAAATGATTATGATTGGAAATATAAAAAACAGCTGGCTCGATACAACAAGGTTATGGACAATATCTCATACTACAGAGATCTTTTTAGAGATGATATAAAATACCGTCCCCGCTCGGTATCAGAAATCATGCAAAATACAAAAGGAAATATTGACACAAAAATAGCCGGCTATAGCGACCTAAAAAGGGATATGAAAGCAAGATTTATCTTTCCTGTTACAGAAGAAATGCTCGATGGCGGAGAAAAAGAAGTCGCAAACTCCATACTGCTGTGCGGGCCGACAGGCTGCGGAAAAACAGCCACAGCAAATGCTATAGCAGATGAAACCTACTGCTATGTAGACAGGATAAAAACAGATACTGATCCAAACGATTTTGCTGATATTATACGTGACAAAATTAGAGAATCTCGTTCACGATACTATGCCAGACAGGCTGCTCTGCAAAAAATCAGAAACAACGAAAAATATCAAAAAATGCCAAAAGAGCAAAAAGAGGCAATAATACACAAAATAGGCTCACCAAGAACAGTCGTTATTATAGACGAGTTTGACAGATATTTTAATCCGCTCACTGTTGAACAGGAAACAATAACTGCCAATCGTGATGCTGTCAAGTCATTTTTTGACGGTTGTTCAAAGCTACCAAAAACAGATGGGGATCAAAATGCAGCAGCAGTCACATTCATTTGTACTACAAACTATCCTGCAAGGATTCCTCTGGGTGATTTTAACCCCAAGAAGGTCTCAGTTTTTGGCATATTCCCGCCCAAAGGTCAGGATATGCAAGATGTTATAAGATTTTACATGAAAAAGGCAAATGAGCTGATTAGAGAATACAAACGACCTAATCCAAACCTCGAAGAAATCAAACCCGAAGAGGTAAACCTCGAAAAATTTGTGAAAAAGTTTGAACCGACACTCGAAAAAGGAGCATTTAGCAACGATGCTATAAGCGACATTGTAATGTCCGCAGCTGAATCTTACATAGACAACCCTCATTTTGATTTTAATCTTTATCTTTTAAGAGGTTTTAAAAACTCTGTCAGAGATATAAGACCTGAAAAGCTCAAAAAATATACGGAACAGATGGAAAAAATCCACCTGAAACAAGAAGAACCAGAAGCAAAAATTGACGCCTCTAAAATGTCAGAAAAAGAAGTTATTCAAAAGAAAATTGAAAAACTCACAAAATACGGCGAAGACTTCCTTATGCCGGACCAATTGGAAGAACTGGCACAATTAAGAGAACAGCTTGCACAATTAGAAAACAAAAATTAAAAAATTAAGGATTTATACAAATATGAAAATCTATTCTATAAACACAGGTTTTAATTTAAAAAAGAGCAGCTATGTTTCTAGCCCAAAAGCAGAAATCCAAGTGACTACGAAAAACATACAATCCACTAATTTGAGTGGTATTCCAAGAGCTTACATCTCTTTTGGGAACAATAATCAAATTACTGACGAAAAAAGAAAAGCCGAAATTGCTAAATATCTGGAATACCGTGACAAAGCTAAAGATATAGAACGTGGTGATGCATATTACCATGAACTTGTTAATAAAGAAATTAACAAACTCATAAAAGAACGCACTCACATCGGCTGGTTTACTGGAAACACTAAAATCGGTAAGGTTAAAGAGGTTGAAAGACGAAAAATAAAAAAAGAACAATACGAAAAATATTTGAAAGAAAAAGAAGAATACGAAAAAATTAAAAAAAATGAAGACTACTACAAAGGACTAATAAATACTGAAGATATTGATGTTTATGAAAAAGTAAAACAAAAACTCAACGAAAGTGCATCCCTGGACAAAAAAATAGCCGGATATAAAGACCTCAAAGATACTGTTAAAAAATTAATAATTGAACCTATCCAAAGAGAATCTACTCTTGGTACTCACGAAAAACTGCCGCCGGCACTGCTTTTGTACGGACCAATCGGCTGCGGAAAATCAAAACTGGCAAAAGCTATTGCTGACGAAGCAAATTGCAAAGTTGTAGTATTCCCTGCAAACCTCAACCCGAGAAAATTTGTAAGTGAAATACAAAATACTATAGATGAAGCAAAAGACTATTATTCTGAACAAAAAGATATAATTGACAACAGATTCAATAATACTCAATACAAAAACGGAAACATTGAACAAAAAGCGGATTATTTAGTAAGTCTAAAATCCCCCAGAACTATTGTCATAATTGATGAGGTGGATCAGTATTTCAACCCGAACACAAAAGGCAGTTCAGAAGATATTGCTGACATAAACAAAACCCTTTTAAAAGGTCTTTTGGACAACTGCAGCGAAAAACCCGGCGCAAATATTTCTTCTGATGCAGCAGGCGTTACTTTTATTTTTACAACAAATTATCCAACGATGGTTGATTCGGAAATTTCATTAAGAAACGGGAAATGTAAAAGATCTCCCGTATCGCTTCCGGATGATAATGATATCAAAGATATCATGAAATTTTATATAATTAATTCAGCCAATCCTACTATAGAAAAAGCAAAAGCAAATGGAAAAAATGTAAATACAATTAATGCAGACCAAATCCCCTACAATAGTTATTTAAAATTTGTCCAACCAACAAAAGAAACAGGGGCTTTCTCCGGGGCAGGAATTGAATCTGCTATTAAACAGGCCGCTGCAAACTACATAGATGACCCTGATATGTACATGAATATCCAAATGGCAAAATTACTCTCATCAGGAGTTTACAGAATACCGACAGAAAAACTCGAAGAATACAAAAAAGAAATGGAATCTATGGGAAAATTGCTAAAAGATATTGACGAAAAAGAAGAATATGAACTCTTAAAAGATTTAGACGAACTTGATATGACAACAGAAAGACAAAAAGAACGTTTATCTCTTTTAAAAGGGGCTTATGAAGTTCAGGCAAAATAGTTATGAAAATCAATAACACAAATAAAAACATCTATACAAATAGCACGCCCTCTTTCAAACGCTATTTTGATGCAAATATGAGAAAAAATTTTGAAAGAATGGTTGATTATTACAAAAGAATCAACCCATATCTCAAAGACGAAGATATAATGGTGATGCAAAACAGTATAGACTCTTTTAATGCTGTATATAAAGGCGCACAGACAATCAACACAACAAATGTTGAAAATCAAATATACAATAAATTTCATATACCTGCTGACTTTAAAGGGAACAAATTTTTGGCCAGCATGACCGCTCTTACATTGAATATTTTTCAAAAACTGCGCCTTCCTCTGCCTACAGGTATCAAAGTTGCCCCTCAAAAAGGGAATATCGCCGGCTCATGTAATACTTATACAAGAGAAATTACTTTCAATGCAAATGAGGACTGGTCTGACGTACAATATTGTATGATATATCAAAAACTGGAAAACTGGTCTTCGTCCGGTCATTTTTTATCAACGCCTGTTCACGAATTTATGCACAGTGTGCATCTTTTTAATCTACACAAACTTGCTGCACAAAAACAGCAGATAGTCGACTCTCTATATAGCAAAATGCTTCGAGATTTTTTGAAAATGGATTTCAAAACAACAATGATAAATCAGGCAGGCTCGCCTCTTATTAACAAAAATGCAAACAGAGCAGTTAATCAGAAAGTATCCGAGTACGGCTCATCCACTCCTGCAGAAATGTTTGCTGATATCGGAGCAAAAATGATAACCTACAATCTGGACAGAAAAACTATTCTCCCTTCAAAAAATCCTTTTGTTTTTAAGGATTTTACGGAGGATAAACACATGATGCAAATCATGAATGATGTCTGGAAAGGGAATGTGTCACAATATATTCAATAATCTTAAAGAACAGGTAAAGAAATATTACAAAATTCAAAAATTCTGAAATTTTACTAAAAAATAATCCTTTATATATACATCAGTTAAAAATACTGACTTTAGTTCATTATTCAGAATGGAAAGGGGCGAAAAGCCCCTTTCATTTTGAATAAAACATACTAAAAAAGACTCCTTGCGGAGTCTTTAAATTTAATAAATGGTTGCGGGAGCCCGCATTGAACGTGTTTGGAAAATTGAAAGTAAGATAAGACGGACATCTTCCGATGACGTAATTTCGTTCATGCGAAAAAAAGGGGTATTTTCTCGTAACTCACTGGAAAAAACTATGGGTTTAACGACTGGACAAGCCTACTGGTACATAAACCGGCTACTTAAAACCGGCATGATAAAGAAACTAAGACGGACACAAAACGTAGGCAATAAGGGGAAAGAGCAAGCAATGTATGCCATCGTTCAAAACCGCACAATTAAATAGAAGTACCTATCTCTTCAGTATTAATATGATATTTGAGCGGGGATACATAATTAAAAGTTCCTTGATGTCTCATGTATTTGTTAAGTTCTTCATCAAATGAATTAAATAATGTCTTTAATTCATCTATTGTATTTACACCAAATAAAACCTTTATCTTAGCAAAATGACGTTTAGAAATTAAACGTTTTAATATATCGACTTTAAACATATAACCATAATTACCAGCATAAATATATGTCATTGGAAACCAACATTTATACATATCGTGAGTCATCAAATGAGAAATATAATATAGCAGAAGGTCAGTTTCAATTATCTGTCTCTGGTAATTAATTCCATTATATGTTGCTCTATTTATTAACATATCTGTCGTGAAACTTACAAGTCTTGCATTAAGTCTTCGATTTCTATAAGCAAGAGAATTTAATTCACCGCATTGGAAAATTTTAAAACTACATGGGGTATCATAAGAAGAATATCTTAACTCTACAAAATATTTGTTGTTAATTAAAATGCTAACATTTTCATAAGAATTGTTTTTCAATAAAATCATTATTGTATATAAGAATAATTCCATTATGAAAAATCTATAATGTTCTAATTGCAACTCTACAAAGCTACCATTGCCTTGATAGTCTCTGTACTTACATATAGCTTCAAAGAATGATATTATCTTATCAACATCAAACAAACTATTATTAGTTGACCAACTGTCTACAAAAGAAATATAATCATCTCTTAGTTTCTGCATTTCATGAAGCTGATTGTAAATTACTTCATCATATGGCTCAGTTAAATCGTCCTTCTCTAGTTGAAATTCTTTTAATGCCGATATAAATTCATTAAGAAAATCATTTGCTAGTGATAGTGCTTGTTGCGGATTTCTATATAAATTATTTTTAAAGCTCAAAACTATATTTCTCGTTTTAAAATTACTGTTTTCTTCCTCAAAAAGATATGAAGGTAGTTTTCCAAGTTTAGGTCTTCTATACTTGGGTCTTTCTATAATAGCTCTTAATAATTTCTCATATTCATCTTCATAAGTTTCACTTTTACTCAGGTCAATACCAATTCTAGATTTTATGTAGATGGGCATATAAGAGTCAAATTGTTCTCCTTGTTCGGCTATAATTGGAATAAATTTTACTTGTTCCATTTTATTGTATAACTCTGATGTAATAATTTGAGTTTCAGTACCAACTCCACCCTTTCTTTTATCAGCTTTTTCCTTATATTCTTTGTTACAGATTACTAGCACTTTATCAATTGTTTCGTCCGTAACCATACTTTCCATAAAAGAGTTTTTGTCTTGCCCTTCTTTCAAATCCCATTTATCATATTTAACCTCGATACCATCATTCATTAACCGCTCTGCTAGATTATGCACCCAATTTTCATGTTCAGGGTTACTCCAACAGTAAGATATAAATACTTTACAGGTTTTTGTCTTATCAATCTCAATAGAAGCTTTGTTCTCTTCTTTCATTGCCGGTATCCCCCTCTATTTTTATTCTAACACAAAATATATTAGCTAAAATACATATTATGTCTGCATATCAAGGGAATTACTTAAAAAAGCAGTATTTTTCCTGCCCGAGGATGTTTGAATGTAAAAGAACACATGGTATGACTACTTGTTACACATGGTTTGATTATTTTCGGATACTTTGTGTTTGGGGAAAATCCAAGCTATAAACTTGATTTTTTAATTAGCAAAATTTATATTTACAGGGTTTAAAATATATTAGGAATTCAAATATGAAAATAAACGGAATAAAGACAAATATATTTAAAGATATTATTATCCCTGCTACTAAAAGGATGTTCAATTTTAAAAAAGTTGACCTTGTACGTCAGCCGGCAGCAGATACGGTTGAAGTCAGCCTATTAAAAAAGAACTTTCAAGGAATCAGTTCTAAGACTTTTAAAAAACTACTCTCACCTGAATTCACACCTAAAACTAACTTAGATGAAAGTGGCTTAAGGATAACAACTCTGATTGATAAAAAGACAAATAAACCTGTAAACGCATATATTGCAAGAGTTGAAGAAGATGTCCCTAATATGGAAAAATACTATCTTATGGTTCCAGATGCAAACGGGGAAATAAATATTAAAAATAAAAATTATAGAGTTATAGGTGATACATATTTTTATATAGATAAAGAACAAGAAATGATAAGTCCAAAATTTGAAGGAGCATTTATTAACGGGGAACTTTGTGAAAAAGTCCTATCCTATATGAATGCAAAGGGCAATAAGGATTTTGGCGGAATCGGAACAAGAATGCATCAATTACGAGTAGAAAGAATGCTCCAAAACGGTTTGGGCAATGTTTGTATTGTCGCAGAAGGGAATTCTTTCCCATTCCATTATTCAATGGGATACAGATTACCTGATGCGAAAAGACCTATTGAAGATTCAACAAAAATTTTACAAGAATTTTCAAGTTTAAATCAAAAATCTCCACGAGAGAATTCAAAATATATCTTTCTCGAACGTGATAATGACAAAAAAGTCGTAATCAATTGGTCAGCGACATTGGAACACTTTTTGAATGATTATTACAAAAATGGTGGAGCGCCATTAGTTGATTTTTCTCCGAATATGTATTTGAATGAAGCCTCTCTTGAACAGTGGATTCAAATGATTAAAAAGCAATCAATATTATATTAATTAAAATAGCAAAAAAATTTTTACAGTTTTATATATTCATATAACACAGTAAAAGCTTGTAGGTTGGGCATACCTGCCCAACGATAAAACTGGACATTATTGGAAATTGGAATTTTCTTTGATTTTTGTTTAGTTTCAGCCTAATTTCAAAATATTCTTTGTAACTTTATGTCCTAATAAAGTCAGTTTTCGTCCAGTTTGATTTTGGTATAACCAAACAACTTCCGACGGCTAATATTTAGTGTTGTTGGGCAAGTATGCCCAACTGACAGTTTATTATTAGTGTAACAAACTGGACGTTAAAGTATACATACTAAAAAAGACTCCTTGCGGAGTCTTTAAATTTAATAAATGGTTGCGGGAGCTGGATTTGAACCAACGACCTTTGGGTTATGAGCCCAACGAGCTACCAGACTGCTCCATCCCGCGTTATTTAATTGTCAATTGCGCTTTACCTTGCCGCAGCCTTCCAGACTTACCTCTCGTTCGAAATGACATTTAGTCATTTCTCCCTCGGCAGAGTATCCCGCGTTATTTAATTGTCAATTGCGTTTCACCTTGCCGCAGTCTTCCAGACTTTCCTCTCGTTCGGCAGAGTATCTTACACTCAATTATTAAACGCTAAAAACAAAAAATCAAGTATCTGGCACACACTCCCTATATTTTATATAATTTCTATATGAACGAACTCTTTTTAGAATCAAAACGACTGGCTTTCTACAAAATGGATTCATCGGATTTTGATGATATTGCAGAAATGTTAAAAAACAAAAATGTAATGTACGCCTGGGAATATGTCTTTTCTGACACAGAGGTACAAGATTGGATAGACAAAAACACAGAAAAATACAAAAAATACAATCTGGGCTACTTTATTGCCTTTGACAAAAACCTGCAAAAAGTCGTAGGCCAAATAGCACTAATGCCAGACACAATAAACAACAAAACTTACCTCGAAATAGGCTATATTCTAAAACAAGAATTCTGGCATAAAGGCTATGCAAAAGAAGGTGCAAAAGCAATGATTGATTACGCCTTTAATGTTCTCGGAGAAAAAAGCGTTATTGCAGAAATTCGGCCCATGAACACAGCCTCTCAAAAAGTTGCACAAAGTCTGGGTATGAAAGTCACCGGCGATTTCATAAAAAAAGTCAAAGACAAAGAAATGAAACATCTGATATTTACTCTCAAAAACCCTGCTATACAGTCTTAAAGTATTCTATTGTCTTTTTTAACCCATCCATTATGTCTACTGTTGGTTCCCAGCCCAGCTCTTTTTTAGCAACAGAAATATCCGGTTTTCTTTTTACAGGGTCGTCACTGGGTAAAGGCATAAATTTGAGCTTTGAAGAAGTGCCGGTCAGCTCAACAACCTTTTGCGCCAAATCAAGCACAGTTCTTTCCGATGGATTCCCCAGATTTACAGGCCCGATAAAACCGTTTTTGTTATTCATCATACGCATCATACCTTCTACAAGGTCATCCACGTAACAAAAACTGCGTGTCTGAGAGCCGTCACCATAGATAGTAATATCTTCACCCTTAAGAGCCTGCATTATACAATTAGAAACGACTCTGCCGTCTTTCGGGTCCATATTCGGCCCGTAGGTATTAAAAATTCTTATTATCCTGACATCTACACCATACTGCCTGTGATAATCCATCATCAGAGTTTCTGCAGCACGTTTTCCCTCGTCATAGCAGCTTCTGATACCTATCGGATTTACATTGCCCCAGTAGGTTTCGTTTTGCGGATGCACAAGAGGGTTTCCGTACACTTCCGAGGTAGAAGCCTGCAAAATTGTTGCATTATATTTTCTTGCAAGCTCCAGCATATTCAATATGCCAAGAACAGAAGTTTTCATAGTTTTTACGGAATCAAACTGATAATGAGGCGGGCTGGCAGGACACGCCAGATTGTATATCTGAGAGCATTCGATATCAATCTCATCCACAATATCGTGTTCTACAAGTTCAAAATTCTTGTTCCCGAGCAAATCCTCAATATGCTTTCTCAACCCTGTAAAAAAATTGTCCAGACAAACAACGTAATTGCCTTCTGAAATAAGCCTTCTGCACAAATGATTGCCGATAAATCCGGCACCGCCGGTTACAAGAATTTTTTTCATTATTTTTTACCTATACAATAGTATTCAAGCCCTTTTTTAGTCAATTCCTCATAAGAATACTGATTTCTTCCGTCAAACACAACAGGTGTTTTTAAAAGTGACTTGATTTTATCAAAATCAGGGTTTCTAAACTCGTTCCACTCTGTAGCAAGAATCAATGCATCACAATCAGCCAATGCCTCGTAAGCCGAAGCAGCATACTCTATCTTGTCGCCTATGATATTCTTTGCTGTATCCATTGCTTTTGGGTCATAGGCACAAATCTTTGCACCCTGTTTAGTCAATTCTTCGACAATATTAAAAGCGGGAGCCTCTCTCATATCGTTTGTTTCCGGTTTAAAAGCCAATCCCCAGAGTGCAAATTTTTTATTTTTCAAATTGCCGTTATATTTTTTTATTATTTTATTAATAAATATATAACGCTGCCTCAAATTAATATTGTCAGTAGCAGTCAAGAGTTCTGCGCTGTAACCGTTATTTTTCGCTACAGAAATCAAGGCTTTTACATCTTTTGGAAAACAAGACCCGCCATAGCCCAGACCTGCGAACAAAAATTTTGTTCCGATTCTGTTATCAGAACACATTCCTTTTCTTACCATTTCTGCATTTGCGCCCACGCACTCACAAATATTTGCAATTTCGTTTGCATAAGAAATTTTCATAGCCAGAAAAGCATTCGCTGCATATTTTGTCATCTCTGCAGATTTTATATCCATTTCGATAACAGGATTTCCCGTCCTCAAGAAGGAAGCATAAATACTGCGCATAACTTCAAACGCACGTTCTGTTTTTGCGCCGATAACGACTCTGTCCGGTTTGAGAAAATCGTTTACGGCTGCGCCCTGTTTTAAAAACTCGGGGTTTGAAACAATATCAAAATCAAACTTTGTATTTTCAGCCACAGTTTGCGCTATTTTGTCACAGGTTCCGACAGGTACTGTAGATTTGTTGACGATTACTTTGTATCCGTTCATTGACTTTGCTATATTTTGAGCAACCTCAAAAACCGCACTCAAATCAGCAGAGCCGTCTTTTTTTTGAGGGGTGCCGACAGCTATAAAGCAGACATCACTGTTTTTTACAGCCATATCCAAATCAGAAGAAAACTGCAGTCTGTTTTTCTTGACATTTTCCAGTATCAATTCCTCTAAACCGGGTTCATAAATAGGAACAATGCCCTTTTCCAGTTTTTTTAATTTTTCAACATCCTTATCAATGCAGATAACATTATTGCCCATCTCGGCCAGACATGTGCCGGCAACCAGCCCGACATAACCTGTTCCCACTATACAAAGTTTCATTTTTCCTCCATTTTTTCATACAGCCAACTGCCTCCGTCTGCCTGTCGAACCTGTGCAGCAGACAAGTCAGGCACAGGACTATTGTTGACCATATCTTAATAAAATCTTAGCACAAAATAAGTTTTTTTAATTGTAAAATATATAATAATCAAGAAAATGAGGATTTATTTATGAAAATATTAGTAATAGGCGGCGGAGCCACAGGAGCCAGTGCAGCAGCTAGACTGAGAAGGCTCGATGACAATGCGGAAATTTTAATTCTGGAAAAAACAAAAGAAATATCAATAGCAAACTGCGGACTGCCGTATTATTGCTCCGGAGAAATTGACAGCGAAGACAAAATGCACGTATCCAGCGTTCAAAAATTCAAAAACCTTTTGAACGTTGATATCCGCATGGATGCGGAAGTTACGGAAATAAACAGAAAAAACAAAACCGTTACGGTAAATAACAAAGACATCTTATCCTACGACAAACTCGTACTCGCAGCAGGGGCAAAACCTTTTATCCCGGACATAGAAGGCATAAACAGCCCTAAAATACACACAATCAGAATGCTCGCTGATGCAAACAGGCTAAAACATCAGGTAAAAAACGAAAACGTAAAAAATGCAGTTGTGATAGGCGGCGGGTTTATCGGGCTGGAGATGGCAGAAAACTTTGCAAAAATGAACATCAACACAACTGTTGTGGAAATGGCAGACCACATTCTTCCGCCGGTTGATAAAGAAATCGCAGCATTTGCCCAAAACGAACTCAGAAAACACGGGGTAAATATTATCCTGTCAGACGCACTAAAAGCCGTTGGAAAAGACGAGATTGTTCTTGCTTCCGGCAAAAAAATCCCGTTTGATACAGCGGTGCTTTCAATAGGAGTCAGACAGGAAACAGAACTTGCAAAAAAATGCGGTCTTGAAATCGGAAAAACAGGCGGCATAAAAGTTAACGAATATATGCAGACCTCAGACCCCGATATCTTTGCAGGCGGCGACAGTGTAGAGGTTGATGATTTTGTGACAGGTCAAAATTGTCTTATCCCTCTCGCAGGCCCGGCCAACAGACAGGGCAGGATTATTGCAGACAACATTGCCGGACTGAAATCCTCTTACAAAAAGACTATCGGCTCTGCTGTAGTAAAAATATTCGACCTTACAATAGCAAACGCAGGCAACAGCGAAGAAACACTTATAAAAAGGAACATTCCGTATCTCAAAACATTTACCTATGGATTTTCACATGCCAGCTACTATCCAAATGCGACCCGTACTCTGTACAAACTCTTGTTTAACCAAAACGGAGATATTCTGGGGATTCAAGCAGCCGGATTTGAAGGCGTTGAAAAGAGAGTGGATGTTGTTGCAACAGCAATGAGAAACAACAACAAAGTAACCAACCTTATTGATTTGGAACTCTGTTATGCTCCGCCGTATTCTTCTGCAAAAGACCCTGTGAACATACTCGGAATGCACGCAGACAATATCCTGAAAGGATTTGTAAAACCTGCTTTTTACGAAGATATAAAAGACTCCCTGCTCATAGATGTACGCTCTGAGGCAGAATTTAAAAACGAAACAATCGAAGGAGCCTTGCACATTTTCACTCCGGAATTAAGAACAAGATACAAGGAACTCCCGACGGACAAAAAAATTGTTCTGTTCTGCAACACGGGATTTCAGAGTTACGTTGCATCAAGAATCCTTATCCAAAAGGGATTTTCTAATGTATACAGTCTGACAGGCGGTATAGAATTGTACAAATCACTGAGAAAAAATGAATCACCAAAAGACTTGCTGCCCGTCTAAAATATTTAGCATATAATAATCTAGCAATGAAAATAACACACAGCCGAACATATCAGGCTCCCAATGCAAATAAAAGCTTCGGGGGGCTGAGTGCAAAACTTGCACAACACATATACACAAAAGAAGAAATTTTTGCCCTGTGCAAAAAATACAAAAACTCCGACGGAAAAGTCGGAAAACTTCCTGCTGAATGGATTTACCAAATTCCATTCGAGAAAAGAAAAGAGGGTGTAAAAAACATCCTGAAAAATTTCGGTGCAATATTTTCAAAACTGCGCTCTTCAGACGACACACAGACTCTGCAAAACACCGTTGCAAAAAAGATTACGGATTTGTTCACAAAAACAGGACTGCCAAAAGAAAATGCACAGGCAAAAGTAGAATACCTGAAAAGCGGTGCCTTTGCTGATGTTTACAAACTGACCCTGCAAGAAAAAGAATATGCCGTAAAAATCTTTAAAAACCTAAAAGCCTCTCAACACCAGTATGACCCTGTGAACGGAAACGGTTATGAGCAAAACATTTTCTGTTTTTTACAAAAGAAAATCCCGCTGAGAAACAAAAACTGGGTTCAATTTTATTTTGGCGACATAAAAAAACGGAATACTGGTAACAAAGTTTGAAAACGGCAAAGAACGCTTTAAAGGCAACCCCTATGACCTAAGACGCATAGGGCTGTATATATCAGAATTTGAACACTATTCTCCAAGAAACAATATCGGAGGAAAAATAATAGACACAGGCTGCATAGAGCCTGCCGAATATGTAAACAACAAAACTTTTCGCTACGCTTACAACAAAGCCAGCCAAAACCAAGATACTCCTTTTAAAATTTTAACAGAAACCCTTCGCTGGAAAGACTCTGCACAAAGAGAAGAAAGGCTAAAGGGGATAGTGTATTCTCTTCGTCTGCTTGATAAAAAGCAAATGCAAAAAAATATACAGCTTCTGTTAGAAACCGCTGATGAAAACCTTTCGATTTTTATAATCAATCAGCTAAAAGCATTCCCCCACGGGATAAGAAACAAAATTTTCGACAGCATGATAGCAAAAAACAATGAAAGAATAGACACGCAGCTCGCAATCCAGCTAAACCATCTGCAAAATTTCGGCTACATTTCCCCTCAGCAATTTAAAAAGCTAAAGGACAAAAACAATGTGTCCATTGACACAGAGCTTGTAAAACAGCTTTCCGGGCTTCATCTTGATGCTTTTCGAAAAAGCTACCCTCTGTTTTTAAAAAAGACAACTCCTTTTATCAGGCAGCAGCTGGCAGAATCGCTTTATTTTGTACAAAAAAACAGGCAGATTGAATATTTGAGGCAAATCTTGCAAAAAAACAATCCCGCTCTTATAGAAACACTGTTCACAAAAAGCAGCATGTACAGCCCTCAAACCATTGAAAAAATGTTCGATATGATATTTCAAAGAAATTATATTGAAGAGCAGCGAGTCCTTGCAAAAAACATAGCTGCCGTGCCAAAAGCAAAAACAGAAGAATGGTTTTCAAAGCTCTACAACCTTGAAGACGACACAATCAACATGTTTCTTGCACAAAATTTGAAATACACAAAAGCAAACAAAAATGTCTGGGAAACATTGCTAATGAATTATTAACGGATTCTGGACATGTTTTTGTCCAGCCATTTCAACAAATCTTTGATAGCATTCATTAGTAACACTGCAGTCCTTCAGACCTCTGTGCATTCCGCCTGTATCAAGACTAAAATGCTCTGCCAGCAGCCCCAGTTTGTGGCTTTTCATCTGCGGCAAAAATTTACGTGCGAGTTTTAGTGTATCAATATAATCATTTTGCAAAGAGCGATTGTAATGTTTTTGCAGTTTTGTATGTATAAAATTCAGGTCAAAATTTATATTGTGGCCGACTATTATACTATCTCCTACAAAATCCATAAACTCCTGCAGGCAGTTCTGGATTTTTGGAGCTTTATAAAGGTCGTTAAGCTCTATACCTGTCAAATTCAAAATAAAAGGGCTGACATATCTCATCGGGTTTACGAGGGTAGAAAAATCTCCCACAAGTTCATCTTCTTCCACCTTCAGCGCAGAAAGTTCTATAATTTCGTCATTCACGGCAGAAAATCCCGTTGTTTCTATATCTACAACAACATAATTTTTTGGATATAAAACTAAACTTTTATCTTTTCTCATCAAAAATCTCCAATAACATTATTTCACACCCCGAAATGTCAGTTATAAAATTTTCTATATTTGTAACAATTATTTAAACTAACAACAAAAAATTTTCTTTATGTAATTTAATACAGCATAAAGAGGTATTATGAAAATCAGCGCAAACACGAGATACAATCCCGCAAAAACAAACTCCTTTGGCTACAATTACGAAACGCACAGGGTCATAACACGCACTGCGCTAAAACAGATTCCCGACTTTGACCTTGCTGTAGAAAAACTCTTTAACAACCAGAAGTTTGTAACAGAAAACAACCAACTTGTGTCAGTAAAAAGATTCATCGACCTGTGCGCAAACAGCAAAGATTCCTTCAACAATTTAATCAGCCGTCTTGCTCTGAACAAGAACGGTTTTGCTTCAATCTGCTCAACTGTCGGCAAAGGTACGACAAAAGCAGAAAAATTCAAAAACGAAATCGCAGATGCCTCTATGATGCCGGATTTGATGAGGGAAGAAACAGGATTTTTTACAAACAGGCATTTTTATTTTCCGACGTTTGAAAAGCTCGGGGCAAAGAGTTTCGGGCTAGACACAGAAAAAAACAATGCGCTGAGTGCCTTTATTGACCACATAAAAAAAGCGCAAGGAACAAAGAAATCTTTTTACAACAAGCCGTTTGAACTCGGGATGGCTCTTCACTTTTTGCAGGACATGACAGTGCCTATGCACACGCAAAGGTCAGAGTACAAGCTGCTTTTTAAAAGGCCGGTGCTTGGCAAGGCTTATGAACTTTTGATGCACAAAAAATTTGAAAACATTGCTCCGACAGGGATGCTGCACCACCATGACGAGCTTGTTAAAAATTACACGCCAAATTTAAACAACATCAAAAACATATCCGAAAACAAAAATCCGTGTTTTTTAGAAATACTGCACAAGAATGTAGAATTTTCCATGAATCCTCTGCTTCAAATTTCATTGAAAAACAAAGAAAACTGGCCGCAAATACAACAAAAATGTTTTAATCAGGCTGTTGACTCTACGGTTGTGCTGCTCAACAAAATAAAAAATTATTTTATTACGCAAAATCCTTAAGACATTTTATAGAATACATTCCGTTTTCGTTGTTTAATTCAATTTTTGTTTGGAATATTTCGGAAAGATTTTCATCCGTAATAACATCTTCTTTTTTGCCCTGTTTATAGATAGTTCCGTTGAACATCAAGGCTGCATGGGTAATCTCCGGAAAAATTTCGTCAATATTGTGGGTAACAAGCACAACCGGCACCTGCTTTGCCAGTTTTTGCAGCAGTCTGATAAAGCTATACTGCGCTTTTATATCCAAACCCGTAGTCGGTTCATCCAGCACAAATGCCTGAGGTTCATGTATCAAAGAACGGCCTATTATACAGCGTCTTAGCTGGCCTGTACTCATCTCGCAGACTTTTTTATCTTTTATTGGCGTTATATCCAAAAACTCCATTGCCTTTTGTGCTTCTTCAAGCTGTTGTTTTGTAAAATCATGGTGTTTATAAACGCCCATTGAGCTGTAAAACCCGCTCAAAACAACTTCTTGTGCTGTTTCTTGTTTTGCAAAATTTTCAAAACCTGTTTGCAGTCCGTTTGTGATTATTCCAAGATGTTTTTTCAGCTCAAAGATATCCCATCTGTCTTTGCCGAAAATTTGTTTTTTGAAATTATACGCAGCATTTGGATAAATATCATGAGAAAACAGCTTCATAAGTGTAGATTTTCCGCTGCCGTTTGCTCCGAGAATGACCCAGTTTTCGTTTGAGTTTATTTTCAGATTTATATTCTTTAAAACCGTTGTCATTCCATAGTTTACGTATATATTTTCAAAATCTATGATGGTTTTTTTAGGGTTGTTGGTGTGCATATTGATTCTCGAACACAATAAAAGCCTTATCAAATAAGGCTTTTTAAGAAATTGGAGCGTACGAGACTCGAACTCGTGACCCCCACACTGCCAGTGTGATGCGCTACCAGCTGCGCTAACGCCCCGTGGGTGACTGTTTTATAATAGCGTAAATAAAGTTTTTAAGTCAATAATAAATTGTTACAGCCTTAGCTATTGACGTGACGGCTTGATAATGTAATATTGATACATTGACAACTGAATATTTTGGCCTGTGGCACTCTGCCGAACAACGATTGAGTATCGTTGTGAGAGGTGGTAGACGCAGTCCTTGACAACTGAATATTTGGGCCTGTGGCACTCTGCCGAACAACGATTGAGTATCGTTGTGAGAGGTGGTAGACGCAGTCCTTGACAACTGAATATTTGGGCCTGTGGCGAAATTGGTAGACGCACTAGACTTAGGATCTAGCGCCTTTGGTGTGAGAGTTCGAGTCTCTCCGGGCCCACCACTAAAAAGAGCCGATTAAAGGCTCTTTTTTATTTAACAACAACAAGGCGGCAAAATGGAAGATGTAATGTATTAGAGACTTTTGAATGGCAGTCAATATAAACTAACCGCCCACACTGTCGCCCATAGAGGTGATTTTTTAGTGTTGAGATTTGTGGGGCAATTTTTGCACTTTTGTCTCCATTCTTGCACTCTTTTGCACCAAGTTTCAAAATTTTTTATTTCAAATCGCCCAAACACCCCACCATATCAACCTCTCTCCGAGTGCAAAACAGTGCAAGAAAGTGCAAAAATAATTTGTCTCACAAATTAAGATGTGTCGAAATGTCTCTGAGATTGAGACTTAGGACTTGATATTTCCCTCAACAAGAGCGATTAATGTGTGTGTAAGGATTTTTAAATATGACATACGTACCAGAAAAAGCAAAGCAAATCGCACTTGCAAGGCTCGATTTAGTCCACAAATGGCTTGAGTTTCGCCGAAAATCGAATATCAAAATCCAAGCCGATTATGATTTTGTTAAATTGCACAACACGACGGATTCGCATTTGCGTCAGGTTTTGGGCAAAGTCTCCCGTGGTTCGCTTCATCGTTGGAACGCAATGCTTGACGGTTCCGAAGACTACGAAAAACTTCTCCCACAATACAGATATTCCAAAATCGGTGAGTTCAGAACCTCTTTGACTGACGAAGAAATAAAAATCTTTATGAGCCTGCTTTTGCACCCAAATCGTATTTCTATCGGCAAAGCCACCACCCTCACTAAATACAAATTGAAAGAGCAGGGACAGGATTTTATCCCTGCCGATGCGACGTTTCGCCGGTACGCAAAATGGTTTAAGGCGAACAATTACGACAAATGGGTGCTTGCCAGAGACGGCGAAAAAGCCTTGTCCGATAAGGTTGAGCCTTATATCAAACGCGACGCAAGCTTGCTCAAAGTCGGCGATATTCTTGTAGCTGATGGGCATAAATTGGCGTTTCAGGTGATAAACCCGTTTACAGGTAAGCCAAGTCGTGCGACTTTAGTCGGCTTTTTGGATTGGAAATCGACTGCACTTGTAGGTTATGAGATTATGCTTGAAGAAAACACACAGTGCATCGCATCCGCCCTTCGAAACGCAATAATAAACCTCGATATGGTGCCGAAAATCATTTATCAGGATAACGGCAGAGCTTTTAGGGCGAAATATTTCACCAAAGACAAGGGTTTTAACGAACTTGGGTTTCAAGGCCTTTATTCAAAACTTGGGATTGAAACGGTTTTCGCCCGACCTTATAATGCCAGAGCAAAAGTCATCGAGCGATTTTTCAAAGAATTTCAAGAAGGCTTTGAAAAGCTTATGCAAAGCTACGTCGGAAGCAATATTGCAAACAAACCGGCTTACCTGATGCGAAACGAAAAACTGCATTCTGCTTGGCACAACGATTATGTGCCGACCATAGAAGAAACAATAAAAATGATTGATATGTGGCTGAACTTCAAAAACTCCCAAACCTGCCCCAATGCCCCAAACAAAACAATCGCAGAGGTTTTGGATGATAGAAAACGCCAAAATATAAACCCTGACACCCTTGACGATTTGATGCTTGCGACCGAGGTTAAAACAATTCAGCGAAACGGAGTCAGGTTTTTGGGTTGCGACTATTTTGACGAACGACTTTACGGGTTCAAAAACAAAGTGCTAATCAAATACAATCTCTTTGACCTCACAAAAATCAAAGTTTTTACCCCGAAAGGTGAATTTTTATGTACCGCTGAGCGTGTAACCGAAACCCACCCGATGGCGAAATTATTGGGCGATGTCAAAGACTACGAGGACTACAAGCAAAAAATCGTTCGGCAAAAACAACTCAAAAAGAAAACCGTAAATGCAGTCAAAAACTACTTTTCGACCGAAGAAATAAAATATCTTGAAACTAAAATGGATGAAGAAATTTCACCACCTGTTCAAACCTCGTTCAAAGAGAGTTCAAAAGCCGTTCAAACTATTTTTAAAAACAACTCACAAAAATATGAATACTTAATCAAACATGATCCAAACAACCCTTGGATTGCAGAATTTAAACAGACAAAGGAGTATAGGCTACTTTATGAATAAGACTTTTGTAAGGACGAACAACGTCAAAAATTTTATCGGACTTGTGGAAAATCTGGTCAACAAACCCAAAAACATTCCTAAAATGGGACTTGTGTATGGTGAACCGGGACTCGGCAAAACTCAAACTGCTCTGTGGCTTGCGTGCAAGTATGATGGAATTTATCTTAGAGCTTCAAATCTAATGACGGGTAGATGGCTGCTTGACGGGCTGATAAAAGAAATGGACGAGTTGCCGAGATATTTGACCTCGGACAACTTCAAACTTGTAGTTAAAAAACTCAAAGCCAACCCTAAAGTGATTTTTATTGATGAAATCGACTACTTGATGAACAATTTTAAAACTGTCGAAATCCTTAGGGATTTACACGACGAGACAGATTGTCCAATTATTATGATTGGAATGGGTTTGGCACACAGGAAACTCGAACGATACAAGCACCTTTATGACAGGTTTTCTGAGGTTTTGAAATTTGAAACTTTTGGTGTAAATGATACCGCTCAGATTGTAAACGAACTTTCACAAGTGCCAATTTCTGCCGATGCGATTGAATATATCCACCAAAAATACAACCGCTTCAGGCAAATTGTTCAACTTATAAACAAACTTGAAACCTTAGCTAAAGAAAACAACTTGACAGAAATAAACTCGGAGGTGATTAGACAAATTATATGAACATCGAAAAATTAGCAAAATATTTAAAAGAATTTGCCCTTGATGAAATTGAGATGATTGCCGAATGCGACGTTGGGTTGGAACTTGAAAAACTTATTGCTGACGGTAAATTATCACTCGAAACCGGAATTTACAAATATCAATATTTTGAAAATAAGGTCGAGTTTGCCGTTTTTACAAGTTCTGAAGCCGAAAATAAAAACATGACTTTTAAAACTGTTTCAGAAATCTTTATGAAAGACTATGCTACGAACTTCTGTAAACCCAATACAATAAAAACTTACACATCGATTTTGAGAACAAATGTAATCCCGATTTTAGGAAACAAAAAAGTCCGAGAGATTTGCACCGAGGACATTAAAAGGTTTTACACGATTTGCAAACGGCGCGGAATGGGCGAAAGACGATTAAAAAATTCGCTCGCACTCTTGAACCAGATTTTAAAATACTGTAAACGTGAAAAACTTGCAAAGACCGACTGCGACTTTCAAGTGCGACGACTGACAGACAAAAACAAATTTAGTATTAACAGAATAATCTTTGAGGAGAATATATAAATGGCAAAATTTAATAAATTAAAACAGGCTCAAAAGCTTTATGTGCAAGAAAATAAAACACTTGGCGAAATTGGAATAGAACTTGATTTGTCCCGCAGGACTTTGTTTTATTGGAAAAAGAAATACGACTGGAACAAACGGAAGTTTGAATACGAGTACGAAAAAGACGCGTTCAGCCAAGAATTGCTTGAACTTGCAAGGAAAATGATGCGAAAATTGAACAACGATTTGGATAAAAATTCGCACACAAACCAATCCGAAATTTATTCATTCATGAACATCCTAAAAAACATCCCTCTGCTCAAAGAATACGAGGCTTCTATTGCTCCATCCAAACCAAAACAACAAAACTTTCTCACCCCCGAACAAGTCCGCAAAATCGAAAGAGAAGTCTTGGGGATGGAGTAATACGACACTCTTTTTTATGCTACTATCATAAAAAAGAGGTTTGTTATGAATATTCATAGAAAAATGTGTATAAGTTTAAGTGTAATATTTTTTCTTTCCATAATTGTGTTTTATATTGTTCGTTCAGCACATCCTACGATATCCAATATTTTAATTGCCATTCTGACCGGTGCTTTTTTGGCAATTTATACTGCATTCGTTAATTATTTGCATGAACGCGAAGAATTTTTCAATAATTTATTTTTTACAGGTATTTTTGTAGATTTAAATTTTGAACAGATAAAACAACTAATTGCTAATCTTAACGGAAACTCTAACTTAAAATATGCAACAAAAGCTGTTGAAAATTACGCAAATACAATTAACAATATAATTATGAATGTCAATTTTACGCGATATGCGCCTTTCTTAAAAAACTCAAAAGAAGCAAAAATGGTTGAGCAAATTCAATCCATATATAATTTAGTACAAAAATCAATTATAATAGCATCAAGCTATATGGAATGTTCCAGTTTGAAAGCAGAAATGTTGGCATTAAAAATACATTCTAAAATCCATCCTTGTACTTCTTGCAATATTCCCGTGGGGCAGAGGCCTATTGCATCACAGTGCAGTGCTTATATCGAATACGAAAAAACCGTCAAGGAATTAGATGAGCAATTTAAACAACAAAATAATGTAACAGTAAATTGGATAAATGCCATATTTCAAAATACAACAAATTTGCAAGCTGAATATCTTGATATTATGAAATGCTTGCATTGCAAAACCAAAAATAAAACGAAATGGGAAGAAACAATAAAAGCAAATAAAGAGCATGTTGCTAAATCAATGCAAAGTTACGTTGAAAATTCTATTAACAGACAAGAATATTAATGAGATGTCAAAATTTAAAATTTATAGGTGGAGTTTCTTCTAAAGTTTCTCTGGTAAGTTCTATTCTTCAGAATCATTAACGTCTTCCATCGGCACTATTTCATCAAGTTCGATATGATAACGCTTTCCTTTTGCATCAACACAGGTTGCAAACCAAATGCTTCCATCTGCAAATTCGTTTTTCCAAGTTTTGATTAGCAATCCAATTTCATTTGTTTGGCGGTTTAAAATTTTTGTTCCGAATAATAAGTCTAATTTTTTAGTCATATTATGTTCCTTTCAAGCTACACAATTAATCGCTCTTTTGACAAGAAACATCAACTGTATTTGTCTCAAATCGTATCATTTCGACACAAATATTTTTTGAACACCTTTTGAACAGCATTTGAATAAGATTTAAATGTTGTTTATTTTCAAGTTCTTTTTCGTGGTCAATGAAGAACGCATTCAATAAATCTGCATCGTATCTCAAATGCTTTACTACCGGTGCAAGATTGTAGCATTCTTCAATTTCCGGTTGGCTTGCAACAAAATAATCTATAACAACGACTGTGTTATAAACATTTTCTGCCCATTTGCTTAATTGCTTAAATTCTTTTTGTGTAATGTTTAATCCGATTTTTTCCATCTACGACCTCCTTTTCTTTTCAGGTGTCGTATTCATCACTCGAAGTTAAAATTAAATCAAGTCTTATGGTTATTCAATATCAAATCCACCATCTAATATAAAACGTTTGAGTAATTCGTTTGCTTTTACGTTTATCATTAACGGGGATAATTCTTTGCCTTCTGATTTTTTGAAAAATTCCTTTGCAATATCAATATTAATGGATTGTTTTAAATCATTAAACCTTCCATATGAATTCAAGTTTGATTCATTAAGACCAGCATCCATCATTCCTCTTAATTTGGATTCGTCAAGACCAAGGGCGGTTGCCATTTTATGTATCCTATCATTTTTTGCATTTGACATATATTCATTTACATAATCTTTAAAAGTTTTGCCTTCTTCCATTGTGGCTGCGCCACTTTCAATATCAAGCAAAAATGATTTAGCATATTTTTGTTCTTCTTGAGATAATGTAGCAAAGGATTTATGCAATTCTTGTTTTGTTGACTCTAATTCTTCCGGTGAAATATTTTCTTGTTTTAAATTGCGCAAGTACTTCTCAAAGCGAGAATTCATATAATTGGCATCTATAACTCCTGTGTCAATTTCAGTTAAATATCCATCTATTTCATAAGGAACGTCGCCTGCGCCACCATTTCCTCCTCTAGGAAGTTCTTTGTACCTTTGTGCAAGAATTAAGTAGTCTTTTTCTGTGAAATTAATTTCAACGATTTCTATTTTTCCGTTATCTTTTTTATTGGTATAAGTGGTTTTATTCCAAACAAAGCCCTGTATTCTTGCAGCTTCTAAATGTTCTGTTAGTTTTTTAAATAACGAAGCAAATTTACCTCTTACGGGTTTTTCTTCCGGCAATTTATCAAAGTTAGGGACTCCAGCATTATTAAATAAGTCAGATATATCACGAAATATTTCGTTCATTTTTGCAACATTATATACAATCTTATTAACAAACAAGCCAATTGGTTTGTCTCCGGAATACAATTTAACTGCACGATTTATATTTCTTTCCATTGTGTGAGGCTTGCGGTAATATCTAATATTACCAAATGGTTTTTCGTTTCCAAATAATCTATTTGTTCTTGAAAATGCCTGTATTATATCAGCATATTCCATAAGTTTATCCATATAAAGCGTATTAACCCATTTTGAGTCAAAACCTGTGAGCATTTGGTTTACAACTATAAGCATGTGTAACTGTTTTTCAGGTTCTTTATGTATTCCTAAGTATGGTTTTTTATGTGCAAGTCTTGCTGAAACATCTTTTTTAAATAAATCATAAGTTGGAATAGTAAATGTTGTACCATACATATCATTGTAGTCTTTTAACATTTCTACAATTCCATCTTCTTTATCAAGTGCAAAATAACTTTCATTGTCTATAGAAGGATCAAATAGTGCTGTTATTTTTAGTTCCGGTTTTAGTTTTCTAAATTTTCTATAATATTCTATAGCTTCGGGTATCCCACTTGTTGCAAATATTGCGTGGAATTTCCCACCGTGACTTAACCTTGTCCAATTATCTAATATATCCTTTATTACGTTGTCTTGATGAATATCTGTTTGATATTGAACGGTAGGGATGTAATCTTCTATTCCTTTTTTATATTTACCAGCTTTGTCATAATCTCCTGCCATTGGAACATTATTCATAAATTCATAATAAATTTCACTTTTTTTAGGATCGGCAATAGCTTCTTCTTCTGTTTTGCATTTTGCTTGTTCTAAAGCAACAATTTTTCTTAAATCTTTATCCTTATATGTCATAATCTTATCAGGATCAAAGCCAAGAACATTTCCATCTCTAATACCATCGGCAATACTGTATCTATGTAATTCATCCCCAAATACAGCAGCATTGGTTAAATCTTTTTTACTGTTTTCATCCATAATGGGAGTGCCGGTAAAGCCAAAGAATATAGCCTTAGGGAATGTTTGTTTAATTGTAATCAACATTTCGCCAAAGGTATCACGGTGACATTCATCAATGATAAAGACAATTCTTTTAGATTGTATTGTTTCTAAATCATGAGCTTTTAGCCCTTGCATATCCTGTGTTATATTACTCATCTTTTGAATAGAGGTAACTATTAAAGTATCTTTTGTATCATCGCTTTTTAATTTTGAGACAAGCTCATTTGTATTTTCTGTCTCCTGAACCTCATCGCATTCATCAGCAAATGCACGATACTCTTTTAATGATTGAACACACAATTCAATCCTATCCATTAAAAATACAACTTTATCAGCATCTTTTGAATTAGCAATCAATTGTGCCGATTTAAAAGATGTCATTGTTTTGCCGGAACCTGTGGTATGCCATATATAACCACCTAATTGATTTTCTGAATCCCATTTTGTATTCTTGACTTTATCTGAGATTTTACTTGATGCATAGAATTGGTAGCTTCGCATAACTTTCAAAATGCCATCTGCATCATCTGCTACGGTATAGTATCCAATTAGCTCATGTGCCATTGGAATTGATAACAACGAAGATGCGATTTGCGACCAATCATTTATCGGTTCATTATTGAAATCGGCCCAATGAAAATAATAATCTTTATTAAATTTGTCATAATGTCCTGGATTTGCAAAATACAAAGTTTCATCAGGATTCATAGCTACAAATATTTGTATTAAAGAAAATAATCCTGTAAATACGCCTTCTTTAGAATATTTCTGGATTTGATTACATGCTTGAGAAACATGAACCCCACTTCTCTTTAATTCTATATGTATAACAGGCATACCGTTAATTAAGAGCATTAAATCGCCTCTGCGTTCCGGCAACATTTTTTCTAATGGTTTAAATTTTGGTTGCTTCACAATTTGATATCTACTTTGCCCTGCTGCAATTTCTTGTCTATCATATATTTTCAAGCTGATTTCTTTACCAAAATGTAATTTATCATCAGGATTATCTCTTGTTATAGATATTGTCTTACCATTTATAAAGCCATTCAATTTTAAAGGAGATTTAAGTGTTTTTATTTGTTCAATAATCTGTTGCATTTCACTTTCAGTTAAAGGAAAATCACCCAGTCTATCTACACTTCTATTATTTTCATAGAGAATTTTTGCCCAATTTTCCAATAAATCATTTTCAGTCGGATATTTTATAATATCAGATTCCCAACCGTGCTTGGTTAATACACCTATTAATTTATTTTCAAATTCAGCTTCATTCTTAAATGTCATTATATTGTTTCCTTAATTATTTTTTATTATACAAACATTTTTTCCAGACAAGATTTCTTTATATTTTGGAGCATTTTTAACTTGCGTTGATGAAGAGCGATAAGATCGTCTAACTTGCTAAAAAATACGCCAATTTTAGTTTGTTCTTCATATGACGGATGAATAACTGGAAAGTCGACAAGGATATTTTGGTTTAAATGTTTTATTGTTCCACCGGTTGCTCTTTTTACTACATAATCCATTAAAAACGGGGCTTTCAAGTATTGGAATAAATATTTATTTTCCATATTCTTATCGATAATAACAACATTAAAGACTCCGGCATTTAATGCTCATGTACGGTAAGGAAGCAAGCAACCGAAAACAAGAGATAGACCGC
>ERZ1643251.326-NODE-326-length-75237-cov-79.332247_pt1 | contig 75237 bp, 94 predicted proteins | sample MGYA00579261_ERZ1643251 | MGnify/ENA primary metagenome ERZ1643251 (study PRJEB29033, sample SAMEA4952267) | chicken gut metagenome | biome: Broiler Chicken; feature: Gastrointestinal Tract; material: Caecum | place: Ireland | collected 2018 | study: Broiler... | reverse complement strand
TGGATAGGTCTTTTGAGTGGAACCATTTTAATATTGAGAAAGAAAAAGTAATATAAATAAATTTAACTAAGTATAAAAAGAACTAGTTTAATTAAAATAAACTAGTTCTTTTTTTAGTTTAATTTTTATTAATAGGAAAAAATGATTTAATAATTTAAAAAAGATAAATAAAAAATAATAGATTTTATGAAAAAAAGAGCATCTAGTTTGCAAAAAAATGGAAAATATGTATAATATAAAAGGCTAAAAAGTAGGCATAGATATGCGAGGTTGCTGACACACACGGTAGAGTTGTCATGAAGATGTGTAGTCAGGTAATTCGTGTGGAGCCGAAAGCTTATTCAAATCAAGCTAGGAGGATAAACATGGCAAAAGAAAAAAAATTAAGAATAAGATTATTATCTTATGATCACAGATTACTTGATGAATCTGCGAAAAAAATTGTAGAAGCATGTAAGAGAACTGGTGCAAAAGTATCTGGACCAATTCCGCTACCTACAGAAAAGGAAGTATTTACAATTATTCGTTCACCTCATAAGTATAAAGATAGTCGTGAACAATTTGAAAGACGTACACATAAACGTTTAATTGATATTGTGAATATGACTCCTAAAACAATGGATGCACTAGTTCATTTAGAACTTCCATCTGGTGTCGATATCGTTTTAAAATAATTGAGAAATAGGAGGTAAACTCATGGCCAAAGGAATCTTAGGTAAGAAAATCGGAATGACACAAATTTTTACTGAGACTGGCACTTTAATCCCAGTTACAGTAATTGAAGTAACTCCGAACGTAGTATTACAAAAAAAGACTATTGAAACTGATGGTTACGTAGCAGTTCAACTTGGATATGCTGATAAAAAAGAAAATTTAGCAACTAAGCCTGAACTTGGACACGTAAAAAAAGCTTCAACAGCCCCTAAGCGCTTCGTTAAAGAAATCGCTGGGGAAGAAATGCTAGCGTTTGAAGTTGGACAAGAGGTTAAAGGAAATATATTTAATGTTGGTGAACTTGTAGATGTAACAGGTACTTCTAAAGGTAAAGGTTATCAAGGTGTAATTAAGCGTTGGAACTATCATTTAGGACCTGCAGCTCATGGTTCTGGATACCATCGTGGAACTGGTTCAATGGGTTCAATTCAGCCTGCTCGTATCAAACCAGGTAAAAAATTACCAGGTCGTATGGGTGGTGTTACTAAAACAGTTCAAAATCTTGAATTTGTTAAATATGATGCTGAAAATAATGTAATTTTAATTAAGGGTAATGTTCCAGGAGCTAAAAACTCATATGTAGTTATTACAAATGCTGTCAAGGCCAAAAAGCCAGAACTTAACCCTGAAGCATTAGCTTAAAAGGAAGGAGTTAAACACATGCCAAAAGTTGTATTATATAATCAAAGTGGTTCTAATGTTGGTGAACTTGAATTAAACGATCATGTATTTGGAGTTGAAGATAATCAACAAGCAATTTATGATACAGTTATTGCTGAACGTGCAGCAATGAGACAAGGTACTCAAAAAGCAAAAACTCGTTCTGAGGTACGTGGTGGTGGTCGCAAACCATGGCGTCAAAAAGGAACAGGGCGTGCAAGACAAGGTTCAATTCGTTCTCCACAATGGCGTGGTGGTGGTGTTGTATTTGCACCAACTCCAAGGTCTCATGCTATTAAAATCAATAAGAAAGTTGTTAGACTTGCAATGCGTTGTGCACTAAGTTCAAAAGTGCGTGATAATAATATTGTTGTTTTAGATCAAATTACACTAGATACTTTTAAAACTAAAGGTTTAGTAGAAGTGTTAAAGGCATTTCATCTAGAGAACAATAAAGTAGTTTTAGTACTTGATGAGGCAAATGGTAATGTTGAACTTGCAGGACGTAATTTACCTAATGTTTTAGTTGGTCAATATAACCATATTTCAGTTTATCAAATGATGAATGCTAAGAATTTAGTTATTACTAAAACTGCGGTAGAAAAATTTGAGGAGGTTCTTAAATAATGAAATCACATTATGATATTATTAAAAGACCAATTATTACTGAAAAATCAAGTGGTTTAGTAGATAAACTTCAATATACTTTTGAAGTAGCAATTGATGCTAATAAAGTAGAAATTAAAAAAGCAATTGAAGCTATTTTTAATGTGAAAGTTAAAGCAATTAGAACAATTAATGTTCATAGAAAAGCAAAAAGACTACAAAGATATGAAGGCTTTAAAGCAGCTTACAAAAAAGCAATTGTAAGACTTGAAGAAGGTCAAACAATCGATGTATTTGAACTATAGGATAGGAGGAAGAAAATATGGCTATTAGAAAATATAAACCTACCACTAATGGTAGACGTAATATGACAGTACTTGTTTATGATGAAATTACAACCGATACTCCTGAAAAGAGCCTTCTAGTTCCTCTTAATAAAAAAGCAGGACGCAATGCTCAAGGTGTAATAACTGTACGTCATAAAGGTGGAGCCGAAAAAAGAAAATATCGTTTAATTGATTTTAAACGTAATAAAGATAATATTCCAGCTGTAGTAAAAACAATTGAATACGATCCAAATCGTAGCGCAAATATTGCTTTACTTGCATATGCTGATGGCGAAAAACGCTATATTTTAGCACCAAAAGATTTAATGGTTGGTCAAACTGTAATGTCTGGAGAAAAAGCGGATATCACAGTTGGAAATGCTCTTCCTATTGTAAATATTCCAGTTGGTACAACAATTCACAATATCGAACTTCATCCAGGTCATGGTGGACAACTTGCAAGAGCTGCAGGTGCAAATGCCCAAATTCTTGGTCGTGAAGATCGTTATGTTCTTGTTCGCCTTGGAAGTGGTGAAGTACGTCGTATTTTAAATGAATGTCGTGCAACAATTGGTGTTGTTGGCAATTTAGATTATTCACTTGTTAATATTGGTAAAGCAGGACGTTCTCGTCATATGGGTATTCGCCCGACTGTAAGAGGATCTGTTATGAACCCTAATGATCACCCACATGGTGGTGGTGAAGGACGTCAACCAATTGGTAGAAAAGCACCAATGACTCCTTGGGGTAAAATTGCTCTTGGTCTTAAAACTAGAAAAACAAAAAATAAATCTAACGGACTTATCGTTCGTCGTAGAAATGATAAATAGGAGGGAACCAAATATATGTCACGTTCACTTAAAAAAGGTCCTTTTATTGATAAACATTTAATGAAAAAAGTTGTTGCATTAAATGAAAGCAATCAAAAGAAAGTAATTCAAACTTGGTCTAGAAGATCAACAATCTATCCTGAATTCGTAGGACATACAGTAGCAGTACATAATGGTAAAGAGCATTTGCCAGTATATGTAACTGAAGATATGGTAGGTCATAAATTTGGTGAATTTGCACCAACTAGAACTTATCGTGGCCACGGCAAGGATAAGAAAGCTGCTAAGAAGTAGAGGTGAAAATTATGGCAGAAGCAAAAGCAATCGCGAAATCAATTAGAGTATCACCTCGAAAAGCAAGACTAGTAGTCGACCTAATTCGTGGTAAAAAAGTAGGAGAAGCAGTTGGTATTTTACATGGAACAAAAAGTACAGCAACTGAGTCTATTTTAAAAGTTTTACATTCAGCAGTTGCAAACGCAGATCATAATTATGGTATGGATGTGAATCAACTTGTTGTAAAAGAAATTTATGTTAATGAAGGTGCAACCCTTAAAAGAATGAGAGCTCGTGCTAAGGGAAGCGGTAATAGAATCTTAAAAAGAACTAGCCACATTACAGTTGTAGTGGCAGATAATAACTAGAAGGAGGAAACATATGGGTCAAAAGGTAAATCCAATTGGTTTAAGAATCGGAATTATCCGTGAATGGGATGCAAAATGGTATGCACCTAAAACAAAAGTTGCAGACCTTTTACACGAAGATTTAAAGATTCGTAAATTTTTAAATACTTTTTATAAATCTGCATATGTTTCACGTATTGAAACAAAACGTACAGGAAAAAGAGTAATTGTTACAATTCATGCTGGAAAACCTGGTCTTGTAATTGGATTACAAGGTTCAAAGAAAAATGAGGCTGTAAAACAACTTGAAAAAATAACTGGTAAAACTATTTTCTTAACTGTCGTTGAAGTAAAACAAGCAGAATCAGATAAAGATGCAAGAATTGTTTCTCGTAAAATGGCAGAAGATTTAGAAAATCGTGCATCATTTAGACGTGTACAAAAAATGGCTATCCAAAAAGCTCTAAAAGTTGGTGCAAAAGGTATTAAAACAATGGTTTCAGGACGTCTTGGAGGTGCTGAAATTGCACGAAGCGAATGGTATTCGGAAGGAAGTGTTCCTCTTCATACTTTCCGTGCTAATATTGATTATGCAACTGCAGAGGCAGCAACTACTTATGGTAAACTTGGAGTTAAAGTTTGGATTAATAAAGGTGAGGTTTTACCAGAAGCCAAAAAAACTGTACCAAGTAAGGAGGATAAGTAGTTATGTTAATGCCTAAAAGAACTAAATATCGTCGTCCTCATCGTGTAAGTTATGAAGGCAAAGCTAAAGGTGGGAAAACTGTTACATTTGGTGAATATGGTCTCCAATCTTTAGAAGGAGCTTGGATTACTGATCGTCAAATTGAGGCAGCTCGTATTGCAATGACTCGATATATGAGACGTGATGGTAAAGTTTGGATTAAAATTTTTCCTCACAATATTAGAACTAAAAAACCGCTAGAAGTTCGTATGGGTTCTGGTAAAGGTGCTCCAGACGGCTATGTAGCAGTAGTAAAAGATGGTACAATTATGTTTGAAATTGCTGGAGTATCAGAAGAAACAGCACGTGAAGCGTTAAGACTTGCTGCTCATAAACTTCCAGTTAAAACAAAATTTGTAACAAGAGAAAGTGGTGATCGTTAATGGCAGCAAAAGTTAAAGTTGATAAGAAAGTTGCAAAGAAAATTGCAGAAAAGAAAACACCTGCTGGTAAACTTCGCGATTTAAGTGAAACTGAAATCCAAACAAAAATTAACGAATTAAAACAAGAATTATTTAATTTACGTTTTCAAGCAGAAGTTGGTAAGTTAGAAAATACCGCTCAGTTAAAAAAAGTAAAAAAAGAAATTGCTAGATGCTATACCGTTCTTACCGAACGTGCATCTAAGTAGTGGGAGGTAGACGATGGAAAGAAATAGTCGTAAAGTTTATGTAGGAAAAGTTGTTTCTGCTAAAAATGATAAAACAATTACTGTTTTAGTTGAAACTTATCGTAAACATCCTTTATATGGAAAAAGAGTAAAATATTCAAAGAAATTTAGAGCTCATGATGAACTAAATACTGCTAAAGAAGGAGATATTGTAGAAATTATGGAAACTCGTCCACTTTCTGCAACCAAACGTTTCCGTTTAGTGAAGATAGTTCAAGAAGCTGTAATTATTTAATCAGGAGGTAGATTATGGTTCAACAAGAAACTAGAGTCAATGTAGCCGATAATACTGGCGCAAAACAACTTTTGATTATTAAAATATTAGGTGGTTCATTCCACAAAACTGCCACTATTGGAGATATTTGTGTTTGTTCGGTTAAATCTGCAACAACTAGTGGTATGGTAAAAAAAGGTGATGTTGTAAAAGCAGTAATAGTACGTACTAAAAAGGCCGTTAAAAGGCCCGATGGTTCTTATATTAAATTTGATGATAATGCTGCAGTTATTATTAAGGAAGATAAGAATCCTCGTGGTACGCGTATTTTTGGACCTGTTGCTAGAGAATTACGTGAAAAAGATTTCATGAAAATTGTTTCTTTAGCACCAGAAGTACTATAGAAAGGAAGATGCGTATATGAGACTTAAAAAAGGTGATGTAGTAGTAGTTACTACAGGGAAAAATAAACCAAATCATGGAACTTATACAACTGGTGAAGTTCTTGCAGTATATCCTTTAAAGAATCGTGTAGTAGTAAAAGGTGTTAATATCGTTACAAAACATAATCGTCCATCGAACGCTAATCCTGATGGTGGTATTACAAAAAAAGAAGCACCTATTCATGTATCTAATGTTGCATATTTAGATCCAGTACAAAAGAAGCCAACTAAGATTGGTTATAAAGTAGTAGATGGTAAGAAAGTTCGTTATTGCAAACTTTCTGGTACTGTCATTAATAATTAGAAAGGAGTCTTGCAAGAATTATGAATCGTGTACTAGAACATTACAAGAACGAAGTAATGGCTAAATTAACTGAACAATTCGGTTATACAACTGTTATGCAAGTTCCTAAAATTGATAAAATTGTAGTTAATATGGGTGTTGGAGATTCAATTAGCAATTCTAAATTATTAGATGCGGCAGTTGAAGATTTAACCCAAATCACAGGACAAAAACCTTTAGTTACAAAAGCTAAGAAATCAATTGCCGTATTCAAACTTCGTGAGGGTATGTCAATTGGTGCAAAAGTTACTTTACGTGGCGAAAGAATGTATGAATTCTATGATAAATTAATTTCAATTGCATTACCTCGGGTTAGAGATTTTCGTGGTGTAAATCCTAACTCATTTGATGGAAGAGGAAATTATACAATTGGCGTTAAGGAACAATTAATTTTCCCTGAAATCAATTATGATAAAGTATTAAAGATCCGTGGTATGGATATCGTTATCGTAACTACTGCGAAGACTGATGAAGAAGGTCGTGCTCTACTTAGTTATCTAGGCATGCCTTTTGCAAAGAAGTAGGAGGTAAATAATGGCTAAAAAATCATTAAAAGTAAAATGTGCTCGTCCAGCAAAATTTTCAACAAGAAACTATACTAGATGTCAACGTTGTGGACGTCCTCATGCTGTATATCGCAAATTCAAAGTATGTAGAGTTTGCTTTAGAGAATTAGCATATGAAGGACTAATCCCAGGCGTTACTAAAGCTAGTTGGTAGAAAGAGGTTATTCTATGGTGATGACTGATCCAATTGCTGATATGTTAACTAGAATTCGCAATGCTAATCAAATGAAACATGCAACTGTTTCGATGCCAGCATCACGTTTAAAATTAGAAATTTTAAATGTGTTAAAGAATGAAGGATATATTAGCGAATATGAAAAAATCGAAGATGGCAAACAAGGAGTTATTAAAGTAACTTTAAAGTATGCTGAAAAAACTCGTGTTATTAAAGGTATTAAAAGAATTTCTAAACCTGGACTTAGAGTCTATGCTAAGGCAAATGAACTTCCTAAAGTATTAAATGGTTTAGGTATTGCAATTATTTCAACTTCAAACGGGATTATGACTGATCGTGAAGCTCGTCTTAACAAGCTTGGTGGCGAAGTCGTAGCCTTTGTTTGGTAGGAGGTATATATGTCAAGAATTGGTAATAAACATATTGATATTCCTCAAGGTGTTGAAGTAAAGGTTGAAGGTAATTGCATCACAACTAAAGGTGATAAAGGAACATTAAGTTTTAACTTTAATCATGACCTTGGTGTTGAAGTAAAAGATAATGCTATATATGTAACACGTCCAAGTGATGACAAAAATCATCGTGCATTACATGGTACAACTCGTGCTGTCATTCACAATATGGTAGTTGGTGTATCAAGTGGATTTACAAAAGTATTAGAGATTAATGGTGTAGGTTATCGTGCTCAAATGCAAGGAGATACCCTTGTTGTTTCAGCAGGATATTCGCATACTGTGCCAATGAAATTACCTGAAGGTATTAAGGTAGTTTGTCCAACACCTACAGAAATCCAAATCAGTGGATACGATAAACAAGTTGTAGGTGAATTTGCGGCGGAGGTTAGAAAGATTCGTAAACCTGAACCATATAAGGGAAAAGGTATTCGTTATCAAGGTGAATATGTTCGTCGTAAAGAAGGAAAGAAAGCTAAGTAGAAAGGAGAGACTATAGGAAATGATCGTTAAAAAATCTAAAAAAATTTCACGTCGTGTAAGACATGATCGTGTAAGAGCAGTTGTTGAAGGAACCGCTGCTAGACCTCGTCTTGCTGTGTATCGTTCAAATAAACATATATTGGCTCAAATTATTGATGATGAAAAACAAGTTACTTTAGTTTCTGCATCTACATTTGAAAGTGGAAATAAATTTGCTAATGGATCAAACATTGCAGCTGCTAAAAAAGTTGGTGAAATGGTTGCTAAAAAAGCCATTGATGCTGGTATTACAACTGTTGTATTTGATCGTGGTGGATTTTTATTTCATGGACGTGTAAAAGCTTTAGCCGATGCGGCTCGTGAAGCCGGACTAAAGTTCTAGGAGGTATTTTTCGTGAGTGATCAAGTAAAAGAAATGACACAAAATGTAACTACTACAATTGAAGAAAGACAATATGAAGAACGCGTTGTTGTTATTAATCGTGTTACGAAGGTTGTTAAAGGTGGTAGAAGATTCCGCTTTGCAGCTTTAGTTGTAGTGGGAGATTATAATGGCCATGTTGGATTTGGTAGTGGTAAGGCTCAAGAAGTTCCTGAAGCTATTAAGAAGGCTGTTGAAGATGCTAAGAAAAATATCGTTACAATACCAATTGTTGGAACAACGATTCCACATGAAATTACAGGTATTCATGGTGCAGGACAAGTATTCCTAAAACCAGCTCCAGCAGGTACTGGTATTATTGCTGGCGGACCTGTTCGTAATGTTGTTGAACTTGCAGGTATTCAAGATATCGTATCTAAATCACAAGGTTCAAGTACGCCAATTAATATTGTACGTGCAACATTTAAAGGGCTAGAAGCACTTCGTACAATAGAGGATGTTGCTAAACTTCGTGGAAAAGATAAATCAGAAATTTTATAGGGTGGTGCTAAGATGGAAAAAACAGTAACAATTAAATTAGTCAAAAGCCCTATTGCTCATCCTAAAAATCAAAGAGCAACTCTTAAAGCTCTTGGTTTATCAAAAATTGGACAAACGGTTACTAAAACTGATAATGATGCCATTCGTGGTATGATTAAAACAGTTTCACATTTAGTAACTGTTGTTGAAGCATAGGAGGCGCATTTATGAATTTAAATGAATTAAAACCAGTTGCTGGCGCAAGACATACTAAAAAACGTGTTGGACGCGGTATTGGTAGTGGAATGGGAAAAACTTCTACACGTGGTCATAAAGGACAAAATGCTCGTAGTGGTGGTGGTGTAAGACCAGGTTATGAAGGTGGTCAAACTCAATTATTCAAGCGTTTACCAAAACGTGGTTTTACAAATGTAAATCGTAAAGAATATGCCTTAGTTAAATTAGGTGATTTAAACGATAAATTTGAAGCAGGTGCAGTTGTTGACCTAGCTGGCTTAAAAGAAGCTGGACTTGTTAAAAAAGAATATGAAGGAGTGAAAATTTTAAGCAACGGTGAACTTAGTAAAGCTTTAACAATTAAAGCAACTAAATTCTCAAAAGCTGCTGAGGAAAAAGTCAAAGCGGCTGGTGGAACAGTAGAGGTGGCTTAAGATGAAAAAGTTTTTCGGGAAGTATAAAAAATTAATAGGAATGATTCTTTTTACCCTTCTTTGCTTAATCGTTTGGCGTATTGGAATTCATATTAAATTTCCATTTGCAAATTATGATTCAATACCATCAACAGGTGGAGGAAATATTTTTGGTTTCTTAGATGTGTTTGCGGGTGGAGGTTTAACACAATTTTCTATTTTGTCACTTGGTATTAGCCCATATATTACGGCATCTATTGTTGTACAAATGTTACAACTAGATATTATTCCTGCATTTAAGGAATGGGCTGAAGAAGGAGAAGCAGGTAGGGAAAAATTAAATCGTTGGACTAGATATATCGCTTTATTTATTGCCTTTGTTCAAGCTCTTGCTTTAATTCTTGGTCTAAAGGCTACAAGTAATGTATATTTCAGAGATATTTCTGAATTTAATGCATTTACATATATATATATTGCGATTGTACTTACAGCAGGTACGGCATTTACACTTTGGCTTTCAGACCAAATTACAATGCGTGGTATTGGTAATGGTGCATCAATGCTTATAGTCTCTGGTATTGTTGTGAGTTTACCAACAATGATGTATCAATTATGGCAATATTTTATTAGTGGTGATACATATCGTAATGCAGATACAAATGCTCTTGGTTGGCAAGGAATTGTATTATATATTGTTATGATGGTAGTTTTTATTGGTATAGTAATTGGAGTTGTATGGATGGAAGGTTTGCAAAGAAAAATTCCAGTAACCTATACAAATCGTCCGGCTGGTGCTAAACTTGTAGGAAGACAGGACTCTAATATTCCAATTAAATTAAATTCTGCATCTGTAATTCCAGTCATTTTTGCATCAACGCTTTTATCACTTCCTACAACAATTTTACAATTTGTAGAAACAAGTGGTAAAACAATTAGCGAATGGTGGTATACAATCTTTAGTTATCAAAAACCAATTGGGTTTGCAATATATATTATTTTAATTTTTATATTTGCATTCTTTTATTCATTTTTGCAAATTGATCCAGATAAAATGGCTGATAATTTGAAAAAACAAAATGCACATATTCCAGGTGTAAAACCAGGTGAAGAAACTGCTGTATTTATTTCAAAAGTATTATTTAAAGTAACACTACTTGGTGCAACCTATTTAGCAATACTTGCATCAATTCCAGTAATTGTGACCTTTATATTCCCAGAGCTTCCAGCATCAGTTCAAATTGGTGGTACATCACTTATGATTGTTGTAGGTGTTGCTCTTGAAACAATTAAACAAATTAAAACTGAAGGTCAAGCTCAAGACTATCACGGATTTTTATAATTAGGTGAAACTTATGCATCTACTTATTATGGGTGCTCCTGGATCTGGCAAGGGGACTTGTGCTGTAGAACTTAAAAATCACTACAGCATTCCCCACATTTCCACAGGAGATATATTTAGAAAAGCAATATCAAAAAAAACTCCTATGGGTCTTCTTGCACAAAGTTATATTGATAAAGGACAACTTGTACCTGATGAAATAACCAATCAAATTGTTAAAGAAAGACTTAGTGAAGATGATTGTAAAAAGGGTTTTTTATTAGATGGATTTCCACGTAATCTTGACCAAGCAAAAGCTTTATCTAATATTTTAAAGGAATTAAACATAAAACTTGATGCTGCAATAAATTTAGAAATTGAAGATGAAGTGATTGAAGAAAGAATTGTTAATAGACGTATATGTTCAAAATGTGGTAGAGGTTATAATATTAAATCATTAAAACCCAAAATCGAAGGTATTTGTGATTATTGTGGTGGTAATCTTTATCAAAGAAAAGATGATACAAAAGAGACAATTGAAGAAAGGCTTGTCGTATATAATAATAAAACAAAGCCAATTATAACGTATTATGAAAATCTTGGAATTTTAATACCAGTAAATAGTAATCAAGAACCATCTAAGGTTATTGATGAAATAATTAATAAGGTGAAATGAAATGATAACATATAAAAGTGAACGCGAAATTGCTCTTATGAAAGAAGCGGGACATATCGCAATGCTTGCCCATGAGGAGATTAGAAAAGCAATAAAGCCTGGTGTTTCAACGAAAGAACTAGATAAAATTGCTTATGATGTAATCACATCGCATGGTGCTGTACCATCATTTTTAAATTATAATGGATATCCTGCATCAATATGTGCATCCATTAATGAAGTTGTAATTCATGGAATTCCAAGCAGTAGACAAATTTTAAAAGATGGTGATATTATTTCCATTGATATTGGTGCAAATTATAAAGGATATCATGGAGATTGTGCGAGAACTTGGCCTTGTGGCAATGTAAAAAGTGATCGCCTTAAGTTAATAGAAGTTACGGAACAATCATTCTTTGAAGGATTAAAGTATGCTCATCCAGGGAATCGATTATCCGATATATCTCATGCAATTGAAATGTATGCAAAAAAATTTAATTATGGTGTTGTAAGAGATTTTACAGGACATGGAGTTGGAAGCAAATTACATGAAGATCCAGCCGTTCCCAATTATGGAAAAGAAGGAATGGGTCCAGTTTTGAGAAAAGGAATGACACTAGCCATTGAACCGATGATTAATATGGGCACATATAAAGTAAAAATATTAGCTGATGGTTGGACGACAATAACATCCGATCATTTGCCTAGTGCACACTATGAAAATTCAATTGTTATTACTGATAACGGTTATGAAATTTTAACTAAAATAAAGGAGAACGATTAATGTCAAAAAATGATATGTTCGAAATGGAAGGAACAGTCGTTGAAGTTTTACCAAATACAGTTTTTAAAGTAAAGTTAACTGCAAATGGTCAAATTATTACAGCCCACGTTTCTGGTAAAATCCGTATGAATACGATTCGCATTTTACCAGGTGATAGAGTGACTGTTGAGATATCACCATATGATTTAACACGTGGACGAATAACTTATCGTCATAAATAAGTTGTATAATTAGCAAATTAAACAAGTACATAGGAGGTACACAATGAAGGTTAGACCATCTGTAAAACCAATTTGTGATAAATGTAAAGTTATTAAAAGACATGGACGTGTTATGGTAATCTGTTCAGCTTACCCAAAACACAAACAAAGACAAGGATAATAGGAGGCTTATGAAAATATGGCACGTATATCTGGTGTTGATATTCCTAACAATAAACGTGTAGTAATATCACTTACATATATTTATGGTATTGGCAAACCAACAGCTGAAGAAATTTTAAAAAATGCCAATGTTAGCGTTGATAAAAGAGTAAAAGATTTATCAGAAGCTGAACTTACTGCAATTCGTCAAGAGATTGCAAAATATCACGTTGAAGGTGACTTACGTAGAGAAGTTGCTATGAACGTAAAAAGATTGATGGAAATTGGAAGTTATCGTGGACTTCGTCATAGAAGAGGCTTACCAGTTAGAGGACAAAGAACAAGAACAAATGCACGTACAAGAAAAGGTCCTGCTAAAACTGTAGCTAATAAGAAGAAATAGGAGGCGTGAATTAAATGGCTAAAAAAGTAATTCGTAAACGTCGTGTAAGAAAGAATATACCTCAAGGGGTTGCCCATATTCATTCTACATTTAATAACACAATTGTAACTATAACTGATCCAGTAGGTAATGTTGTTTCATGGAGTAGTGCTGGTGCAGTAGGTTTTAAAGGTAGCAAAAAATCCACTCCATTTGCTGCTCAAATGGCATCTGAGGCTGCTGCAAAAGCCGCAATGGATAATGGAATGGTAAAAGTAGAAGTAACAGTTAAAGGTCCAGGACCTGGTCGTGAGGCAGCCATCAGATCTTTACAAGTAGCTGGTCTTGAAATTGTTTCAATTCAAGATGTTACACCTGTTCCCCACAATGGATGTCGTCCTCCAAAAAGACCTCGTGGATAGTATTAAAAATTCACTTCAAGGTATCTACATACCAAATAAATCTAATGGGAGGATTAAATGAGAAGAGTGGAATTTATTAAACCAGAATTAAAAATTAATGAAGATGTTCAAAACGTTAATGATAACTATTGTAAATTAAAGTTATCGCCTCTTGAAAGAGGATATGGTATGACAATTGGAAACTCTTTAAGAAGAGTGTTGTTGTCATCCCTTCCTGGTGCTGCTATTGTGGCAATTAGCATAGAAGGAGTTGAACATGAGTTTTGTGCGATTAATGGTGTTCGTGAAGATGTAACTGAAATCATTTTAAATTTAAAAAAGGTTGTTTTTACCATTAATGCTTATAAAAATGAAACGGGTGACTTTGGCGATCAAGATCAAACATATCGCTTAGAACTTATTGAATCACTTCCAACTATTGAAGAACAAAAAAAATTAGGAACCTCTGATGAAGAACTTGTATATGAAAAAGTTATTAGAGCTAAAGATATCAATACTGCATCAACTGAGGATATTCAAGTAATTAATGGTGAGCAAGAAATTGCAACACTTGCGGCAGGTGGAAAAATCAAAATGGAACTATTTGTTAGAAATGGTGTTGGCTATGTTAATGCCGATGAAAATAAAAAGTTCTGTAAGGAAGGAAATAATCGTGTTATTGGACGTCTTCCAATTGATTCAATTTTTACTCCAGTTGTAAGATGTAAATATGATGTAACTAAGACTCGTTATGGTGATAATTTTGATTGTGACCAATTAATTGTTGAGGTATGGACAAATGGCTCAATTAAAGCTACTAACGCCCTTTCTCTTGCATCCAAATTTTTAATTGAACATTTTGCTGTAATTCAAAATTTGAATATGGAAATTGAACAAAGAAAATATATGATTGAAACTGAGGAAAAGGTAGTTGATAGCAAACTTGATAAAAAGATTGAAGACCTTGATTTATCAGTTCGTTCTTATAACTGTTTGAAACGTGCAAATATTAATACAGTTGGTGAACTTACTCAAAAAACAGAAGAAGAAATGATGAAGGTTAGAAATTTAGGTCGTAAGTCATTAAAAGAAGTTGTTCAAAAACTTCGTGAAATTGGTTTAGATCTTAAGAACAGTACTACGTTATTTGATGATGAAGATTCAGAATTTGATGATGAAGATTCAGAAGAATAAAGGAATTACCAAAAAATCTTTAGAAGGAGAAAAAAATTTATGGCATTAGGATATCGTACTTTAAGTCGTAAAAGTTTTCAAAGAAAAGCTTTATTTCGCGATTTAATTACAGATTTAATTTTAAATGGTCGTATAGAAACTACCATCTCTAAAGCAAAAGAATTAAAACGCCTCGCAGATAAAATGGTCACTCTTGGTAAAAAAGGTGATCTTGCTGCACGTAGACAAGCAGCTGAATTAATTCGTTTTGAAAAAGATGAAGAAGGTAACTATGCACTTCAAAAATTATTTAGTGAAATTGCCCCAAAATATACAGATCGCAATGGTGGATATACAAGAGTATTAAAACTTGGACCACGCCGTGGCGATGCAAGTGAAATGGCAATTATTGAATTTATTTAGTAAATAAACTAAATTAAATAGAAATAGTTTAAACAAAAATAGACATAAAAAATGAAAGAGAACCCCATATACTAGGCACATGAAAAATGTGTTATAAGATAGTAAAGGGGTGTTTTTCATTTTTATGTCTATTTTTTATTTAATTTTGTTGTAATACCACAAACAATTTAGAAATAAAAATTTTTATTTTAAAAATTAAAAATTATATAAAACACATTAAGAAAAAGCATAAAAATAATAAATTTGCAATATAATATATATCATATCATATATATACCTTGACAGACGAGGTATATTATAGTATAATATTTAAAATGAAAGGAGCATTCTGATATGACAATAACATCTGATATGATTAGAGGACATACTGATACAATTATTTTAGCTCATCTAGAAGAAAACGATAGTTATGGTTATCAAATAAATAAATCTATTCAAGAACGAACAGGATATGTATTAAAAGATGCAACTCTTTATACTGCCTTTAGAAGACTTGAAGATTTAGGTTATATTACATCATATTGGGGTGATGGTGATACTGGGGCAAGAAGACGATATTATACAATTACTAAAAGGGGAAGAGTTGCTCTTTCTAAGATGAAAAATGAATGGTTAGAAGCCAAGCAAATTATTGATAAATTGATTCATATGGAGGAATAAAAATGAATGATAAATTAAGAAATTTTATTGAATCTCTTTTTGAGGATGCTCCTAAAACTAAGCAGACGATAGAATTAAAAGAGGAAATGTTACAAAACCTAATTGATAAGTATAATGATTTAGTAGATAGTGGAAAAAGTAGTGAGGCAGCTTACAATATTGCTACCGCAAGCATTGGTGATATTAATGAATTAATCAGTCAAATCGGGAAAACAGAAGAAAATAATTCTTGGTTTGAACAAGATTATCCTAAAGCGAGAAAACGCTTTGCGCTTTTGCTATCCATATCAGTCATGTTATACATATTATGTGTAGTTCCAGTTATTCTTTTAGATGATAGTATTTTGGGTGTTGTTATTATGTTTGTAATGGTGGCAGTTGCAACAGGAATTGTTATATATAATAATATGACAAAGCCTAAATACTTAAAAAAAGATAGTACTGTTGTTGAGGAGTTTAAAGAATGGAAGGCTAGTAATGTAGAAAAGAATACGTTATATAAATCTATTACGGGTGCTATGTGGTCAGTAATCGTTATTATATATTTCGTTATAAGTTTTTTGACAATGGCTTGGCATATAACATGGATAATTTTTCTTATTGGTAGTGCTCTTCAAGGAATTGTTCATGCGATATTTGAACTTAAAAAATAGGTGGTTAAATGAAAAAAATTGCAATATTTAAAATTATAATGTTTTCAATTGTTAGTATATTATTAATTGGGATATTAATATATGGACTAACAAGTAAAAAAGAAGGATTTTATTTGAATTTAGGGGGATTTCTTTATGCCAATGAATCTAAATATGAAGTTGCAAAAGAGGAAGTACAACTTTTAGATTTAGATGTTAATGAGATAGAGGTGAATTGGATAGGGGGTAATGTTTTAGTAAGATATAGCGAGGATACAAATATTTACTTTAAAGAAACTTTTAATGATAAAGATGATAATTCAGATTATTTGATGCGTTATTTACTTAAAAATAATAAATTAACTATTCAGTTTTGTAAATCTAAATGGTATGTTAAAAAGAAGATAAGAGATAATAAAAATTTAGAAATTTATTTACCAAAAAAGGTTTATAATGAAATTGATATTTCATCAGTAAATGCAAATATTGATTATCAAGGCTCTACAGAAAGTAGTTGTATGAATTTAAAATTAGAAAGTGTCTCAGGTGATATTTTATTAAATCAAATAACAACTAAAAATTTAAAGATTGAAAATGTTTCAGGAAATATTAACATAATAGATGTCCAAAGTGATAAAGAGATTGAAATTGATAGTGTTAGTGGTAATCTCAATGCTGAACAAGTTGAAACAAATAATTTAGAAGTAGATACAGTTAGTTCTAAAATTAATATTTCTGGTATTATCAACAATATAGAACTTGATTGTGTGTCAAGTGATATTGATTTAACAATGTATGTGGCTCCCAAACTTATTAATTGTGATACAGTTTCAGGAAATGTTAAGTTATTATTACCAGAAAATGAAGGTTTTATGGCTACTTTAGATAGTGTTAGTGGAAATATAAGCAGTAATTTTGAGGTTACATATACAAAAAAACAAATAGTTTATAAAAATGCTACTTTTATTTATAAATTTGATAGTGTTTCAGGTGATGTTTATATAAATAAACTAAATAACAATTAAAAATATTCATAATGATTTAAGTCGATTCTATTATAACTTAAATTAAAAGACTATAATTTGCTAGTTTCTTGATAAAATAAAAAAATAGGGTATAATATATATAATAATTCATAAAGGAGTTAACTATGTTTGAAAACTTAATCGAATATTTATATATAATACCAGCTGCCCTAATTGCCATAATGTTTCATGAAATTGCTCATGGTCTTGTTTCATATTGGCTTGGTGATCCAACTCCTAAAAGACAAGGCAGACTTTCACTTAACCCACTAAAACATTTAGATCCTGTTGGCACTATTTGTTTAATTCTATTTCACGTAGGATGGGCTAAACCCGTAGTGGTTAATCCTGATTATTACAAAAAACGAAAGTTGGGAATGGCATTAGTAGCTTTAGCTGGACCACTTACTAATTTTATTGTAGCAATTTTTTCAATGATTATTATTGGCTTTATTTTGAAATTTGCTAATTATTCATTACCTATATTTATAATCATTAATAACTTTTTGTTAATATTAGCAATCATTAATATTGGACTTGGTATTTTTAATTTAATTCCAATTCCGCCACTTGATGGCTCAAAAATTTTAGGTTCTTTTTTAAAAGGTCAAGTTTATGAGCAATATATGAAATATCAACAATATGGTTTTATCATTCTTGCTCTTCTATTATTTTTATCAAGTCTTGCGGGAGGAGGAGTTTCATTTATATCAGTTGTTGTAGATTACGTTACCAACTTTTTTTTAAAAATAATATATATTATATTTGGCTTATGATTTACTTAAAATTTTTAAATTCTTTTTATAACAATTAAAACAAATTTAAATATGGATATATTTTTATTTAATTGTTTGTATGAAACTTAATTTGATAGTATAATGATGTTAGAAGTTTTGGTTTTTTATGGTAAACATTTAGAGTCAAGTATATATAAAGAGGTCAATTTCATAATAAATAATTAAAGAAAGAAGAAAATATGAAAAAGCAAAAAATTGTTTTGTTGGTTATACTCATAACTAGTGTAATTTTATTGTTTATACCGACAATTTTTTTATCAGCTAGTTCTTTTTATTCTAGTATTTTAAGTCTTTTAGAAGATTTTTTAATAGTTCTTCCATTTACATTATTAGGTATAATAGGAGTATCAGTTAGTTTAAAGAAATTATTGGAAAACATATAGATGAAAAGGTTAGAAGCGAAACTAACCTTTTTTCGTTCATAATGGATTTGCAATAAATGACAATTGTATTATTATGTTATAATAGTTTTAATAATTATATATATTACAATAAGTTTGCAAAAAAATGCAAAAAGTGATATAATAAATAAAGCATAAAAGGGAAGAGGAGGTTACAGCATGTTTGTTGAATTTAAAGATGTTAGTTTTAAATATTATGGTAGCGATGAATATGTTTTAAATCAACTATCTTTTGCAATTGAAAAAGGTAGCATGCTTGCCATACTCGGACACAATGGTAGTGGTAAAAGTACAATTGCTAAACTAATGATGGGATTACTTGAAGTAACTAGTGGGGATATATATATAGAAGGCGAAAAACTTACAGAAAATAATGTTGATGTATTAAGACAGAAAATGGGAATTATTTTTCAAAACCCTGATAATCAATTTGTAGGAGTTACTGTAAGAGATGATATTGCCTTTGGTCTTGAAAATCATAAAATACCGCGAAAAGAAATGATTGAAAAAATTGATAAGTATGCCAAACTTGTTAATATGCAAGATTTTTTAGATGAAAATCCAGAAAACCTATCAGGTGGCCAAAAACAACGAGTAGCGATTGCAGGAGCACTAGCAATGGATACTGATTTAATTATTTTTGATGAATCTACTTCAATGCTTGATCCAAAGGGAACCAAAGAAATTAATCAAATGATTGAGACTTTAAGAAAGAAATATCATAAAACGATCATTTCTATTACACATAATTTAGAGGAAGCTTTAATTGCTGATCGAGTTATAGTTTTAAATGGAGGTAAAATTGTTTTAGATGGTACTCCTAAAGAGGTATTAAAAGAACAAGCCATTTTGGAAGCTAGTGGTTTAAAATTAATAGATGGAATATCTTTACTGAATATGATTAATGACAGCAGTTTAAATATTAATAAAAAAGAGGAAATTGTAAAGGAATTATGGGAATTAACTTTCAAAATGTAGATTTTAAATATTCAAAAAAAGCTTCCTATAAACAACTTGATAATGTGAATTTAAGAATTAACGAGAAAAATGAATTTGTGATGATTGTTGGTCATACAGGTTCTGGCAAATCAACTCTTGTTCAACATATGAATGGGCTTCTTCTAGCAACTTGTGGAAAAGTTGAAGTTTTTAATATAAATGTCATTAGAAGTAAAAAAATCAAATTAAAACCAATAAGAGAACATGTTGGTCTAGTTTTTCAATTTCCTGAATATCAAATTTTTGAATCAACTGTTCTAGAGGACATAATGTTTGGACCTAAAAATTTTGGCAAGTCTAAGGATGAAGCAAAAGAGTTAGCCATAAAAGCAGCTCATTTAGTCGGTATAAATGATGATATTTTAGATAGATCACCATTTACTTTAAGTGGTGGTCAAATGAGAAGAGTAGCAATTGCAGGAGCGATGGCAATTGATCCTGATATATTAATATTAGACGAACCAACAGTAGGGTTAGATCCAAAAGGGAAAGACGAGTTAATGAACTTGCTTGTTAAAATGCATAATGAAACTCATAAAACAATTATAATGATTTCACATGACATGAATATTGTGGCATCTTATGCTAAGAGAATTTTGGTAATGGATCAAGGCAAATTAATTTATGATGGTAATAAAGAAGAACTATTTACAGATGAAGAATTTTTAAAGGCACATAATCTTGATTTACCAGTAATATCAACGATTGCCAAGGGTTTAAAAGCCAAAGGCTTAATAAACTATGATAAATTACCTTTAACCAAAGATGAATTATATAATATCATTGTTGGGGGTAAGACAAATGAATGATAAAATTGTATTTGGACAATATATATATAGAAATAGCATTGTTCATAAACTTGATCCAAGAGTAAAATTAGGTATTTTATTTATTATGATGATTGGTACTTTTTTAATTCCTAAAGATAACTTTTTTCTGCTTGGTATTGCTTTTTTAATTCCCTTACTTGCAGTTATTTTTTCTAAAATTTCTTTATTTAAATATTTGAAAAGTTTAAAGCAAATTGCTTTTGTAATGATTTTTTCTTTTGTTTTTCAATTATTTGCTTCTCCTAGTGGTAGAATTGTTATTACTTTTCCTATTCATTTAACATACATAAATATTATTATTGGTATTTTAATTTTAGTTGTCTATTTTATAGTAAGAAAATATTTGCCTTTTAAATTGCTGTTTTTGATTCTAATTTGCCTTTTTATTTTATATTTATTAAGATATCCTATATATGGTAATACTCTTACTTTGACTAATTTACACATATATGAAAGTGGTATAATTCATGGGAGTTTTTTAGTTCTTAGGGTTTTTGTTATAATACTAGCATCAACAACTCTAACCTTAACAACCAAACCAACTGATTTAACTAATGCTATCGAATGGATTTTAAAACCTCTTGAGAAAATAAAAATAAAAACTAGTATTTTTGCAATGATGATTTCTATTGCTTTGAGGTTTATTCCCACCCTTTTTAATGAAACTAATAAGATTTTAAAGGCTCAAGCCTCTAGAGGGGTAGATTTTAATGAAGGAAAATTTAGAGAACAAATTAAGCAAATAGTGTCATTGTTAGTACCAATGTTTGTTATTTCAATAAAACGTGCTGAAGATTTGGCTGATGCAATGGAAGCAAGGGGATATATTCCAGGTGCTGTGCGTACCAAACTTGTTAAGATGAAGTGCCATTTATTGGATTATATTGTACTATTTGTTATTTTTACATTATTTATTTTATTAATTCTTGGAAGATGTGGTCTTTATGCGCTATAAGATGATTATCAGTTATGATGGAAGTTTTTTTCATGGCTTTCAGCGACAAAAAAATTATGTATCAGTTCAAGAAGTTTTAGAAGAAAAATTAACAGAAATTTTAAAAACAGATATTGTTGTTCATGCTTCTGGTAGAACTGATGCTGGTGTGCATGCTATCGGTCAAGTTATTCATTTTGATTCTAGTCAATATGTGCCAGTTCTTAATTTAAAGAAGATTTTGAATAAAAAAGTTTACCCTCACATATATATAACATCCTCAGAAATTGTTGAGGAAACTTTTCATAGTAGGAAATCAGCAATTTTAAAAGAATATCATTATTTTGTAAGTATTAATACTTTTAATCCTTTAAAGGTTAATTATCTTCATTTTTTCCATGATAGGATTGATATATCTAAAATTAGGGAAGCGATGAAATACATAGTTGGTACACATGATTTTCGAAGTTTTTCTAAAAATAAAACTATTTCTTCATGTATAAGAACGATTACTAAATTTGATTTAATTATTAAAGATGGTATTTTGGAATTTATTATTATTGGTAGTGGATTTATGTATAATATGGTAAGAATAATCATTGCTTTAATGTTAAGGGTTGGTGAAGGAAAATTACAACCAAGTGATATTGAAAGAATTATTGAGGGAAAACAAAGATGTCTTGCTCCTTATGTTGCGCCTGCTAGTGGCCTTTATTTATGGAAGGTATATTATAAATAAAAATCGCAAATTAAACTAATTCAATTTGCGATTTTTTATTATTTTTTAGCTTTATTTTTTCTTCCTTCTAATAATTCATCATCTATATTATAATTATCTATATTTATTGCTTTTTTAAAATCATCATAGGGATTGGTAAATTCTTTAGCAAATTCTGTATTATCATCAAATTTTTTTTTCATATCATTATTAAATGGGTTTGGTTTGGTAAATTCATGTTTATTCATATTTTCACCTCAATAATATTTTGTGCTAAGATTTCAAACAATATACCTATAAAATATTTTCTTTTTTCGTATTACTTTATAAAATCTTAAAAATATGTTATAATAAATATAAATAAAGTAAATATATTTGAGGTAAAGTCATGAAAGGATTATTTATTACTTTTGAAGGCAATGATGGTAGTGGAAAATCAAGTGTGATTGAAACGATAAAAAAAGAACTAATTAGTAGAGGTTATAATGTTTTATATTCAAGAGAACCAGGTGGAAGTAAGATTGCGGAAAAAATAAGAGAAGTAATTTTAGATGTTGACAATGTTGGAATGGATGATAAAACCGAATCTTTGCTTTATGCCGCAAGTAGGAGAGAACATATTGTAAAAACTCTACTTCCTGCTTTAAATGAAGGTAAAATTGTCCTTTGTGATAGATATTTAGATTCTTCACTTGCTTATCAAGGATACGCAAGAGGAATTGGAATTGATGAAGTATATAGGATGAATACATATGCAACTGATAATTTACTTCCCGATTTGACACTTTTAATATGTGTGAAACCTGAAGTAGGTTTTGAAAGAATTAAAAAAAATCAACGTGGGGCACTTGATAGACTAGAAATTGAGAAAATGGAATTTCATAAGAAAGTTTATGAAGGTTATTTAGAGGTTCAAAAAAAATTCCCTCATCGGATTATTATTATTAATGGGGAAGCATCTAAAGAACAGGTGAGAAAGGATGCCTTAGAGGTGGTTATAAAATTTCTAGAGGAAAAGGTAAAATAATGAAAAATGAAGATTTATTTAATTATCAATATGAAGTGATGAGATTGCTTATAAATAGTTTTGATAAAGATAAGATGGTTCATGCTTATCTATTTGATGGTGAGGCAGGAACTGGTAGTATTGATGCAGCGAAATATATGGCAAAAAAACTGATATGCAAAAAGGATAATGCACCTTGTATGAGTTGTGGAGATTGTAAAAGAATAGATAGTAATACTCATTTGAATGTTTTATATATTGAACCAATAGGCGATATCATCAAAAAAGAACAAATTGAAAATGTAATTCATGAATTTTCTATGTCTAGCCTTGATGGTATGGCACAAGTATATATTATCAAAGATGCTGATAAAATGAATGTTGCGGCTCAAAATTCTCTTTTAAAATTTTTAGAAGAACCAAACCCCAATCATTTTGCTTTTTTGACGACTTCTAATTATAAAAGATTATTAGATACTATTGTATCTAGATGTCAATTGATTCATTTCAAACCAATACCTAAAAAGTATTTGATGGAAAAATTGATTGACTATGGAGTTGAAGTTGATATATCATATATTGTTAGTCATTTAACATCTGAGGTTGATGTAGCAATGAAATATATTGAAGAAGGTAAAATTACTAGTATTATGAATATTGCTAAAAAGATTGTAGATAAAGACTTAAAAAAGAAGGATTCATATATTGAATATTTTAGAAATAAAGTATTATTTTTAGAGGAAAAAGATAAATTTTATCATCGATTATTTTTAGATATTTTAATTTTAATTTATCAAGAGTTATTAAATAGAATATCACTTGATGAGGCTAAATATTTTGATGATATTTTAGATAATGTTAAAATTCAAGAAATTGATAAGAAAGAAATTATTAGAAAATTAGAACTATTAAATTCATATCAAGAGCGTTTTAATTATCATATAAATCTTGATTTACAATATACTAGCTTATTTTCTAAATTATAGGAGGAAAAAATGAAGACCGTTGTTGGAATTCAATTTAAAGGTGGTGGACGAGTTTATTATTTTGATCCACTAAATTTCGATTTTAAAAGAGGTGACTATGCAATTGTAGAAACTGTTAGAGGTTTAGAACTGGGATATGTTTCTATTGGTAATAGAAACATTGAAGATGATCAATTAGAGCATGAATTAAAACCAGTTATTAGAATTGCAACTGAACGAGATTTAAAACAAGAAAAGAAAAATAATGAACAAGCTAAAAATAGTTTTGAAATATTTAAAAAATATGTAAAAGATTTTGGTTTAGCAATGAAACCTCTTTATTGTGAGTATACAATTGATTCTTCAAAAGTTATTTTTTATTATAGTGCAGATGATCGTATTGATTTTCGAGATTTGTTAAAGGTGTTAGCACCAGAATTTAAGATTCGTGTAGAATTAAGACAAATAGGTACAAGAGAAGCTGCTAGAGTTATTGGTGGAGTTGGTAGTTGTGGTCGAGAACTTTGTTGCAAAACGCATTTATCAAATTTTGATTTCGTTACAATGAAAATGGCTAAGGAGCAAGGTATGGCTCTTAATACTAATAAAATTAGTGGTATTTGTGATAAGTTGATGTGTTGCATTGCGTATGAACATGAACTTTATCAAGAATTAAAAAAGGAATTACCGAATGTTGGACAAATGGTTAAAACACCAAGTTGTGAATGTTGCAAAGTTGTTTCTGTAGATTACATCAAAAAATTAGTTAGAACTAGTGAAAATGCAAGTGGGGCTTTAACCATACATAAAGCAGAGGATGTTGAATTGATTGATTTTGATACAAAATTAAAAGATCATGCACAAGTTGTAGCCTCTATTGATGAAGAGGATAATATTGTGATTGAAGAGACTATTGCTTCTGTTAATGACTTAGAAACTAAGGTTTTAACAAAAGATAAAAAGGTAAATAATAAAACTAAAAATAGACATCATCAAAAGAAAAAGCAAGGAATTACAAATGACAAAACCAAAAATTGAGGTAATAAATGATTTATTAGGATATGAAGGCTTGAAAATAATTCAACGTCCAGATATTTTTAATTTTTCCCTTGATTCGACCTTACTTGCTTCTTTTGTTACCATTAATAAACAGGACAAATTAATCATTGATTTAGGCTGTGGTAATGGTTATATTCCTATTTTTTTAACATTGAGAACGACTGCTCAACTTATTGGAGTAGAAATTCAAGAAGAGATTGCTAATCTTGCTAAAAGAAGTGTAGAATATAATTGTTTACAAGAACAAATTACCATTTATCATGGTGATTTAAAAGATATATATAAAACGGTTGGTTCTAGTAAGTTTGATGTGGTAACTTGTAATCCTCCTTTCTTTAAATATGTTTCATCTAGTAACGTAAATGAAAGTCTATATCAAACAATTGCAAGGCATGAAGTGATGGCAAATCTTGATGATATTGTAAAAGTTAGTAATATTTTATTAAAAGATAAGGGGACTTTGGCGATGGTTCATAGAGTGGATAGAATGATGGAAGTAATAGATACTTTCAAAAGATATCATTTTGAAATTAAAAGATTACGCTTTGTTTATCCTAAAAAAACCTCAGATCAGGCTTTATCCATTTTAATTGAGGCTAAAAAGAAAGGTAGTATTGGAGGTTTAAAAATCTTAAAACCGCTATATGTTTATGATGAGGATTATCATTATACTGATGAGATTTTGGAAATATTTAATTATAAAAAGGATGGTTTAAAGTGTTAAGAAGGAAAAAAACATTATTAAATGATTGCGCAAAACTTTATATGGTAGGAGTTCCTATTGGCAATTTTGATGATATTACACTTAGAGCTATTAAAACTTTACAAATGGTAGATATCATATATTGCGAAGATACAAGAGTTACAAAAAAACTTTTAAACCATTTTAATATTAACAAGCCTCTTAGGAGTTATCATACTTTTAATGAAAAGGAAATAACTACAAATTTATTAGAACTTATTAAAAATGGTCAAAATATCGCAATTGTCAGTGATGCGGGAATGCCTATTATTAGCGATCCCGGTTTTTTGGCAGTCAGAGAAGCAACTAAAATGAATATTGATGTTGTTGTTATTCCTGGTCCTTCAGCTTTTATTACGGCCTTAGTTGGAAGTGGAATTGCATCAAATCGGATTGTATTTACAGGCTTTTTAAATAGTGGCGATAACAAAAGAAAAAAAGAGTTAGAAAAGCTCAAAGATTTAGAAGAAACACTTATTTTATATGAATCACCTCACCGCATTAAAGAAACTTTAGCAATGCTAGATGAATTAATGCCAAACCGATATATCTGTCTTGCGAGAGAACTTACTAAACAATATGAAGAATATTTACATGGTACACCTCATGAAATTTTAGAAGTTATCGATGAAATCAAAGGAGAAATTGTTCTTGTCATTGAAGGGGCAACTCGTAAGGAAATGAAAGAAGATTTAATTTGTGATACTATTGATAAGCATATGCATTATTATTTAGAACAAGGATTAGATGAAAAAAATGCTATGAAGATGGTTGCTAAAGATCGAGGAGTTTCTAAAAGCCAAATCTATCAACAATTAAAGAAAAAATAAAAACCAATCAACCATACTAGTGATTGATTGGTTTTTACTATTTATTTTTTCGAATATTCTTAGCACTAATTAAAGTTATTAATGAACGAGGGAAAAATCTAGTGGCAAAAATAATAAGTTTATTTTTAAAACCAACAATGGCAACTTTTTTTCCTTTTTGCGATTTTTTATAACCATATAAAGCTACTGTTTTTGCTGAAACAGGTTTTATTTTTGTAAATGTATAATCATTATGAGCCTGTTTGACAAAACTAGATGTAAAAGGTCCAGGACATAAAGTTAATAATTTAACATTTGTTTTTCTAATCTCATAAGAAATGGCCTCACCTAATAATAAAACATAACTTTTGCAAGCATGATATGTGCACATATAAGGTCCAGGCATAAATCCCGCAATTGAACTTATATTAATAATATGTCCTTCATTTTTTTCAAGCATTTTATCTAAAAATACTTTGGTAAAATATAATAAGGCATTGCAATTCACATTAGTCATTGTCAATTGTTTATCAATATTCATTTTATTAATATCACAACAGTCGCCAAAACCTGCACAGTTTACTAAATTATTGATAAAATAGTTTTTTTCTTCAGTATAATTATATATCTTTTTATAAGAATTTAAATCTGATAAATCAACTTCTAATAAGTCAACATGAATAAAACTATTAATTTTTTCAATTTCTTGCTTAGTTTCTTTAAGACCTTCTATATGAATATCAATTAGTAAAAGATGATTACCATCTCTAGCAAAAAGATAACTTAATTCTCTTCCAAGACCACTTGCGGCCCCCGTTATTAAGGTTACTTTCATAAAATACCTACTTTAATAAAAAATTTAAAACATCATTTGGATTTTGACTTGGATTAACATTTTCCTTTGCATATATAATATACCCAGATTCATCAATAATATAAGTAGTTCTTACAGTTCCCATATAAGTTTTTCCATATAGTTTTTTTTCATGCCATACATCGTAGTCTTTAATGACTTGTAAAGTTGAATCTGAAAGTAATATAAATGGCAACTGATATTTAGAGATAAAATTTTGATGAGATTTAATTGAATCTTTAGAAATGCCAATTAATATCACGTTTAATTCAATCAATTTATCATAAATATTCTTAAAGTTAATGGCTTGGCTACTGCAACCAGATGTGTTATCTTTGGGATAAAAATATAAGATTACTTTTTTACCTTTAAACATATCAAGAGATATTAAATTGTTTTTATCGTCATATAATTGAAAATGAATTGCTTTAGTTCCTACTTCTAACATATATGTTCTCCTTTTTAAATAGTATATCAAATAAAAATAATTTTATCTAATAAAGTGATTTATTTGATAATTATAAAAAAATATTTATAATATAGTAGTCTTATAAGGAGTCAAAAATATGAAATACATAATAAAAGAAAATAAAAATTTATTAGAAAAAGTTAATAAAATGAATCTTGAAGAGTTATTAAATTGCATAATATGTCCTAATATTGTAGCTACACAAGAAGATGTAACAAAAGCATTATCTTGTTTTATTCATCCCAATACTTATGCTAATATTAAAAGAAAAATTGAAAGTATAAATAGTTTAAATAATCATAAAATGTTATTTGTGACTGATATGGAAGCAGGTGCAGGAAGTGCTATTGATGGTGCAACTAGATTTCCTTCTATGAGAGCTGCTTGTGAAGCTGGTGATGAAAAATTAGCATATTTAATGGGAAAATCAGCAGCCTGTGAGGCAAGAAAAGTAGGATTTCATTGGACATTTGGTCCTTGTGTAGATATTTTAGGCAATCATTTTTCCCCTATTACTTCAATCAGAAGTGCATCAGAAAATAAAAATGATGTTTTAAAATATACAACAGCCTACATGAGAGGACTTCAAGATTTTGGGTTAATAGCGACACTAAAACATTTTCCTGGTGACGGGTATACAATGTTTGATCATCATTTAACAACTTCTTTCAATCCGTTAACAAGAAAAGAGTGGGATGATAGCTATGGTTATATTTATAAACAATTAATTAATGATGGTGCAAAGGTTATAATGGCTGCTCATATTGCATTACCAGCATATGATGCAGTTGATCATAATGGTATGTATCCTCCCGCAAGTCTTTCATATAATCTTTTAACAAATTTATTAAAAAAAGATTTAGGGTTTGAAGGAATTATTATATCCGATGCAACGGAAATGAGTGGCTTTTGTGGATATATGAATTATTATGAGGCTTGTTGTACTTTTTTAAATGCAGGTGGCGATTGTCTTTTGTTTGCACATTCTACAGAAGAATTTATTAATAAAATGAAAGAATATATTGCAAGTGGCAAGTTAACAATGGAAGTCATTAAAAATAGGGCATATCGGATGCTTTGCTTTTTAGAGGAATATTTTGAACAAGTTGATAAATTACCAAAAAATAGTGATGAAAACTTTCAAATTTATGCAGATAAAATGGTAGATCTATCTTGCAAAATATATCGTGATCGCAATAAATTATTACCTATTAAGTTAGATAAACAGTTAAAAATAGCTCATGTAGTTATTGCTAATCAATATGATTTTTCTCTAGCAGAAAAGTTTACAAAAAAGCTCTCTTTGATTGCCACTGTAGATGAATTAAAAGATCCTGGTTGTAAAAAATTAAAAGAAATAGCTAAAAGTAAAGAATATGATTACATTATATGTAGTATAGGTTGTTTTCCGTGGTATGGTACTAATCAAATAACTTTATCAGGAGTAGTGGCTAGAAATATGATGAATGGTTGGATGAAGTATGACACAAAAGTTATTTTTGTTGACTTTGGACATCCTTATATTCATGAAGAATATGATGCTATGATAGATACTTTAATTTATACATATGGATATGCTAATAATACTATTGATAAAGTGTTATCATTGATATTTAAAAAATAAGGAAATGACTTATTTCCTTATTTTTTAAATTTTAATATCCAATAAATAGTCAAAATCAGAATATGGATAAATAATATTATTTTCTTCAAAAAAGTTTTCGCGACCTTTTCCAGTAACTAAAATAATATCATCTTTTTTAGCAATTTTAAAAGCATAAGAAAGAGCATCTTGTCTATTAATAATAATTTTATAATTAGGACTTTCTAAATCAATCATTTTAGTCATTTCTTTGATAATATCATTAGGATCTTCAAGACGAGGATCTTCAGATGTAAAAATTGTGTAATCAGCATACTCTGTTGCCACATTTCCCATTAAAGGTCTTTTGGTTTTATCTTTGTTGCCAGCGGCTCCACATACTAAAATAATATTTCTTTTGGCTTTTTTTCTAAGGGCAGATAGGACATTTTTTAAAGCATTAGGGGTGTGAGCAAAATCGATATAGACATCAAAAGGATATCTAACAGGAACCTTTTCAAGTCGACCAGGAATAATTGGTAAATCAAGAAGAAGTTCATATAGTAAATTAATATCAAGACCTTCTTTTAAGGAAATGATAATAGCAGGTAAAATATTATATATATTGTATTCTTCGGTTCTATTGACTCTTAGATTTTCTAAAATAAAATCCTTCGCTTTTAAGTCAAAGACGGTATGATTTTGATAATATCTAATGTGTATAGCTTGATAATCTGAGGGGGAAAATAAACTATAGTAAATAACATTTGAATATTTTTCAAAAAATTTGGCATAATAATCATCCTTATTGACAATCATTACTCCTTGTTTTTTTAATTGTTTAAAAAGTTTTAATTTAGTTAAAAAATAATTATGCATTGTTTTATGGGTATCTAAGTGTTCATGGGAAAGATTGGTAAAAATAGCATAATCGTATAAAATACCTTCAATTCGTTTGTTAGCAATACCTTGACTAGATACTTCCATTGAAACATAAGAAATACCAAGATTTGAGAATTCTCTTAAAAGACTATAATTTTGAGTTAAAATTGGTGTTGTAAATACATTATCAATAATTTCTTTATCATAAATAATTCCATTAGTACCAATATTTGCACATCTAGATAAATGGTTTAAAAGATATGATGTTAAAGTAGAAACACTAGTTTTACCATCGGTTCCTGTTACACCAATCATTGTCAGTTCATTATAAGGTTTTTCATAAATTAGGTCAATTAGTCTTAGTAATTCTTTTTCTAAATTATCTACAATAATGACAGGAATAGTTAAATTATTAATTTCTTTATCATAAACAATGGCAACAGCACCTTTGGTAATTGCATCAATAAAAAACTCATCACCTTCAAAATTTTTACCCTTAATTGGCAAAAATAAATTACCAGGTTTGACAAATCGTGAATCTGTTTGTACCCCAGTAACTTCAATATTATAATCATATTCAGTATATATTTCTTTTAATAACATATCTATCACCATTAGTAGTATATGTGAAAAAAGTTCTTTTATGTATTTTTTAAACAATAGTAAAATTTGTAAATTGGAGTTTAAGACTTTATGGATAATAGGAAAAAACTGACAAGTAAAATAAAGAAGTTAACAAAATTATTGTTTTATTTTTCATTTTATTATTTGATATGAATGTCAAATATATATATAAAGAAAAAAATGTTAATCGCTTTTATTGTTAAAGTTGAAAAATTTTAGTATAATAACTAAAGAAAAGTTGCATATAAATCATTTAGTCATTTTTTGTTTATTTATTATATTATTAAATTATTAAATAGTTTAGATTTTGATATTAGGAGGATAGATAGTGAAAAAAATCTTTTATGGTATAACATTAGTATTAGCAGTTGCGATGTGTTTTAGTTTGTTGTTTTTTCCCATTTTAAAGTTTGATTTAGATAAGGTTTATAGTAATCATCAAGAAGAAATAGAAAAATATATCACAGAGAATGAAAATATTGATAAATCATATGAGGAATTAAAAACAGAAGGAATAAATGAGATTATTTATAATACTTGTATTGCCTTACAAATGTATTATAGTACAAATGATGTAGTTTTTGATGAAGATGGCAATATGATTGAATCTGGAAATGATAATGAGGCTATTATGTTTGATATTGTGAGACTTAAAAATAAAGGAATCAAATATACGGATTTGGCCAATAGCATCAAAAATCAGTTCGATTATAATATTAAATTAAATAAAGCCATTAAAGCATATGCTGGAAAAATGGATATGAAAATGTTTTTTGATAATTGGGCCAATCCCTTTCCGATGCTAATAATTGTAATTTTAATTGCATTAGAATTTGCTTGTGCTGTTTTGGTTGGTATTAGGTCAATTAAAGGTATTTTGGAAAAGAAGAAAAATAAACTTTTTAGAATTAGTGTTTTTGGGATTGCAATTAGTGCCGTACTACTTCTAATGCCAGTTATCTTTAAAACAAATATCAATGCTTCAGAAGTTACTAATATCAATGATTTTGTTGGCATTTTTGTTATGAATGTCAAAGGTACATCTGTATGTTATTATTGTGGTATTGGTTTTATAATTTCAACCGCTTTAGCAATATTAACAAAGTTTTTGAAGTATTAAAACAAAATTTATGTTATTTTGTTTACCAAATTAACATAATGTGGTATAATAAATAAGTATGAAAGATAAATAGGAGGAATTATTTATGTCTAAAAAAGTTTTCCAATCTATGGATGGTAATCAAGCAGCGGCTCATTGCGCGTATGCTTTTACTGAAGTAGCTGGTATCTATCCAATTACTCCATCATCACCAATGGCTGAGTATGCGGAAGAATGGGCATCAAAAGGAAAAAAGAATCTTTTCGGTATGCCTGTTAAGATTGTTGAAATGCAATCAGAAGCTGGTGCGGCTGGTTCTGTACATGGATCATTACAAGCAGGAGCACTGACAACAACATTTACAGCAAGCCAAGGGTTATTATTAAAAATTCCTAACATGTATAAAATTGCTGGTGAGTTATTACCAGGAGTAATTCACGTTTCAGCAAGAAGTTTAGCGGCACAAGCTTTATCAATTTTTGGTGATCACCAAGATGTTATGGCGTGTCGTCAAACTGGTTTTGCGATGATGGCAACTTCATCCGTTCAAGAAGTAATGGATCTTGCAGGAGTTGCACACCTTGCTGCAATCAAGACAAGCGTACCATTTATGCATTTCTTTGATGGATTTAGAACTTCACATGAAATTCAAAAAGTTGAAGTCATGGATTATGAAGTATTTGAAAATTTACTTGATAAAGATGCTGTAAAACGTTTTAGAGAAAGAGCATTAACATTTGAACATCCTGTAACAAGAGGTTCTGCTCAAAATGATGATGTTTATTTTCAAACAAGAGAAATACAAAATAAATTTTACAATGAAGTGCCTAGTGTAGTTGCTGACTATATGAAAAAAATCAGCGAAGTAACAGGTAGAACTTATGCTCCATTTGTGTATTATGGTGTGGAAGATGCAACTGATGTTATTGTTGCAATGGGTTCAGTTACAGAAACAGTTAAACAAGTCGTTGATTATTTAAATAAAAAAGGTAAAAAGGTTGGTTGTGTAACTGTTCATTTGTATCGTCCTTTTGCGAAAGAATATTTATTTAATGTTATGCCGAAAACTGTGAAGAGAGTAGCAGTATTAGACCGAACTAAAGAACCAGGTGCTCTAGGTGAACCATTATATCTAGATGTTAAAGCAGCATATTATGGTGTAAAAAGTGCTCCTATTATTATTGGTGGTAGATATGGTTTATCTAGTAAAGATACAACTCCTGCTCAAATGATTGCAGTATTTGATCATTTAAAGAAAAATGGTTTTGATGGATTTACTGTTGGTATTGAAGATGATGTAACACATTTAAGTATACCTGTTGGTAAGGAACTTAAATTATTAGAAGATACATCGGAACTTGTCTTCTTTGGACTTGGAAGTGATGGTACTGTTGGTGCTAATAAAAACACAATTAAAATTATTGGTGATAATACTGATCTTTATGCACAAGCTTATTTTGCATATGATTCAAAAAAATCAGGAGGAGTAACACGTTCACATTTACGTTTTGGTCCTAAACCAATTACAGCTCCATATCTTGTAAGTCATGCTGATTTTGTTAGTTGTAGTTTAGAGGCATATGTTGAAAAGTATGATATGCTTAGTTGTTTAAAAGATGGCGGAACCTTCCTTTTGAATACAGTAAGAAATGCTAAAGAATTAGAAGCACATCTACCTAATGCTTTTAAAAAACAACTTGCACAAAAGCATGCTAAATTTTATATTATTGATGCTGTCCATCTTGCAAGAGAAATTGGTCTTGGTAATAGAACAAATACAATTTTACAATCAGCTTTCTTTAAACTTAATGAACAAATTATGCCATATGAGACTGCTCAAGATTTAATGAAAAAATATGCAGCTAAAACTTATGGTAAAAAAGGTGAAGCTATTGTTCAATTAAATTATCAAGCAATTGATAAAGGTGCTGAAGGTTTGGTTGAAGTAAAAGTAAAATCAGCATGGAAGAATTTACCTGTTGAAGAAGTAGCAGTTGATGAAAATCGTCCTCATTTTGTAAAAACAATTGCTGATCCAGTCAATAAAGTAAAAGGTTATGATTTACCGGTTTCAGCTTTTACTGGATATGAAGATGGTACAATGCCTAACGGTAGTGCTGCTTATGAAAAACGTGGTACAGCAAATTTTGTACCAATGTGGATTCCAGAAAATTGTATTCAATGTAATCAATGTTCATTTGTTTGTCCACATGCAGTAGTTAGACCATTCTTAGTAAATGAAGAGGAAGTTAAAAAAGCACCTGAGGGAACTCTTTATTTAACACCAACGGGAAAAGGTTTTGAAGGATTAAAATATTCTCTTCAAATCTCAACTCTTGATTGTACAGGATGTGAAGTATGTGTGAATACTTGTCCTGGTAAGAAAGGTGAAAAAGCCCTTAAGATGGTTCCAATTAGTGAAGCTTTAGAGAAAGGACAAGCAGAAGAAGCAAAATATTTCTTTAATGAAGTTACTTATAAAGATCATTTAGTAGACAAAATGGCAAATCCTAAAAATAGTCAATTTGCTCAACCTCTATTTGAATTCTCTGGTGCATGTGGTGGATGTGGTGAAACACCATATGTAAAACTTGCAACACAATTATTTGGTGATCATATGGTTATTGCTAATGCTACAGGATGCTCATCAATTTATGGTGGTAGTTTCCCTGCTACACCATACACAAAAAATAAAGATGGTCATGGACCTGCTTGGGCTAATTCATTGTTTGAAGATAATGCTGAATTTGGTTTTGGTATGGTTGCCGCAAGTATTGCTTTACGTGATCAAATTGCAACTCATATGGAAGAGGCTTTAAAAGAATGTCAAAATACTGATGGTCGTATGCATGAACTCTTTAAAATATGGCTTGAAAATAGAGAGGATTATAAGGTTACAAGAGAAGTTGCTGATGAACTTGTACCGCTTCTTGAGGGTAAAGATTGTCCACATGCAAAAGCTATTTTAGATCTTAAAGATCATCTTGTTAAACGTTCACAATGGATTTTCGGCGGTGATGGTTGGGCATATGATATTGGATATGGTGGCCTTGACCATGTAATTGCCAACAATGAAGATATTAATATTTTAGTTTTAGATACAGAAGTTTATTCTAATACAGGTGGTCAATCTTCTAAATCTTCACCAACAGCATCTATTGCTAAATTTACTGCTGCTGGAAAACACGGAAAGAAAAAAGATTTAGCTGCAATTGCTATGAGTTATGGTCATGTTTATGTTGCTTATGTATCGCATGGTGCAAGTCAAGCTCAACTTTTAAAAGCGATGAGAGAAGCAGAAAGTTATCATGGACCTTCAATTGTAATAGCTTATTCTCCATGTATTAATCATGGTCTAAAACGTGGTATGGGAAAAGCCCAAGAACAAGCTAAACTTGCAGTTGAATGCGGATATTGGACTCTTCTTCGCTATGATCCTCGTCTTGCTCAAGAAGGAAAGAACCCTCTTCAAGTTGATTCTAAAGAACCAGATTGGGATAAATATGATGAATATCTAATGAGTGAAACTCGTTATGCACAATTAAAGAATATCAATCCTACAGAAGCTGAAAAACTTCTTGCTAAAAATAAAGAAGAAGCACAAAGAAGATATAAGAGTTATCAAAGATATCTATCAATGAATTTTGCTGAATAATTAGATAAGTATAATAATAAAAACCTCATTTGCTATTAGTAAGTAGATGAGGTTTTATTTGTATTTATATTTCTAAATTGCAAAATAATTGGTGAAATATTCGTTTAATAATATATTTAAATAATAACTGAAACATACCCATATCAAAAATATGAATAAAGAGATTTTGTGATACATTTGACAAAAAAGGGTATAACGTGGTAAAATATGGATAAATTATAAACATAATTAATTCATAAAAGGAGTATAATTTATGCCATTATTTAAGTTACCTGGTATACATGTTCCCCATCATAAAAATACTGATAAAATGAAGGCTGTGAGAATGCCTATTCCTAAAGAAGTTATTTTGCAAATGAATATGCACATTGGTGCTTTTGCAAAACCTATTGTAAATGTTGGTGATCATGTTTTAGTTGGTCAAAAAATTGCCCAAGCAGGAGGTTACATATCTGCTCCTGTTCATTCTTCGGTTTCAGGAGTAGTAAAAAAAATTGAAAATGTTCTCGAATCTGATGGAACATATGTACCGGCTATTTTTATTGAAACAGATGGTTTACAAGAAGTATCTAAAGATGTAAAAACAGTTAATGTAAATAGTTATGAATCATTTGTAGAGGCTATTAAAAATAGTGGTATTGTTGGCCTTGGTGGTGCAGGTTTTCCAACGTATGTTAAATTTTCAATAAAAGATTTATCAATGGTTGATACTATAATTATTAATGGTGCTGAATGTGAACCATATATTACAAGTGATACTAGAACAATGATTGATAATCTTTCGGATCTTGAAGAAGGAATTAAATTAATTGAGAAATATTTAGATGTAAAACATATTATTTTTGGCATTGAGAACAATAAAAAAGCAGCAATTCAATCCTTAAATAAGTTGGCTATGCAAAATGAAAAAGTTGAAATAAAAGTTCTTCCTGCCATCTATCCTCAAGGTGGTGAAAAAGTATTAATTTATAATACTACAAAAAGAGTGATTCCAGAAGGTAAACTTCCACTTGATGTAGGAGTTGTGATTATCAATGTAACAACTCTTGCATGGATTGCTAGATATATTAAAACAGGTATGCCACTTGTGGAAAAGGTAGTTACTGTTGATGGTTCTTGTGTGAGAAAACCTCAAAATGTTATAGTACCAATTGGTACTAAAATAAAAGATGTATTTGCTTTTTGTGAAGGGTTTAAAGAAACTCCTTTTAAAGTAATGTATGGTGGTCCGATGATGGGCGTTGCAGTCCCAAGTCTTGATTTGCCTATCACAAAAAGAACAAATGCAATTCTTGCATTGAATGAAAAAGAATCAAGATTACCAGAGGCATCTAATTGCATTCGTTGTGGTAGATGTATTAATCATTGTCCATTGCATTTAGATCCACCAGCATTTGCTAAAGCTCTTGAATTAAATAATCCCGAAGAATTAGTAAAATTAAAAATAAATCTTTGTATGGAATGTGGGGTATGTTCATATGTATGTCCTGCTAAAAGACCTCTTGTTCAAAATAATCGCTTAGCAAAAGCTGAACTTAAAAAATATTTAAATGTTTTAGCAAGTAAAAAGAAGAAAGAAGAGGAAAAACAAAATGAAAGTAAATAAAAAATATAATGGCAATTCTTTTTTCAAAAAGAAAGGAGTTTTCCTTTTATGGTAGAAACTAAAAATTTAAATGAAAATAAAATGATAACTCAAGAAATAGAGAATAATTTGATTGTCTCGTCCTCGCCTCATATTTTTAGTAAAGATACCACAAGTAAAATAATGTTAGATGTTTTGATTGCACTATTACCTGCCACAATTGCATCAGTTATTATTTTTGGTCTTAATGCTTTCATTTTAGTTGTTGTTTGTACAGTTTCAGCTGTTTTAGCTGAATGGGGGTTTCAAGCATTATGTAAACAAAAAATTACTATTTCTGATTTATCAGCTGCAGTTACTGGTCTGTTGCTAGCTTTAAATTTGCCAGCATCAGTAACTTGGTGGCAGGCTATAATTGGTAGTGTAATTGCTGTAGTAGTTGTAAAAGGTTTATTTGGAGGAATTGGTAAAAATTTTGCTAATCCTGCAATTACTGCTAGAATTATCATGTTACTAGCTTTTAGTGCATCAGTTGGTGCTGCTGTTCAACCAGTTATTGTTGATGCTACCTCAACTGCTACACCGCTTACAATTTTAAAATTAGATTATGGTATCTTACCATCACTTTTTGAAATGATGATAGGTTTAAGAGGTGGTGCAATTGGTGAGACTTGTTCACTTGCTTTGATTTTAGGTGGCATTTATTTAATGATTCGCAAAGTAATAACTTGGCATACACCAGTCATTTTTGTTGGTTCTGTCTTCTTATTTACATTTATTTTAAATGGTAGTTTAGAATTTGCTTTATATGAAGTATTATCAGGTGGATTATTAATTGGAGCAATTTTTATGGCAACGGATTACTCAACAACACCATCTAGAGCTTGGGGTAAAGTAATCTTTGCAATAGGATGTGCCATTATAACAGTAGCTATTAGAATGTGGGGTAGTTATCCAGAAGGTGTCTCGTTTGCTATTTTGTTTATGAATATATTGACACCATATATAGATAAACTTACTAGAAAAAGACCTTTTGGAGGTGTTAAATAATGAAAACAAGTATAAAAAGTGTTATTGTTTTAACATTAATATGTTTAGTTGTTTCAGGAATCTTAGCAGGAATAAACTTTTTTACAGGTCCAATTATTAAAGAATATGAAAGTAGGGTAGCATATGAGGCATGTTATAAAGTAATGCCTGATGCTAGCACTTTTGAAGAAGTTCATGTTGATAATTTACCTAAAACAGTAACTAATGTTTATAAAGAGACAACAGGAAAAGGATATGTTTTTAAAATGGAAACAACTGGATATAGTAGTGGTCTTGTTATTATGTGTGGAATTACTTCAGATGGAAAAATTACCAAGGTTACAACAGTATCTAGTAATGAAACTCCAAGTATTGGTGGCAAAACTGAGGAAGATTCTTATACTAATCAATATATTGGTAAAGATTCATCACTAAATGGAATAGTTGGTATTAGTGGTGCAACGATGACGTCTAATGCATATAAAGCAGCAATTTCTGATGCTTTTACTGCCTTTCATATGATAAATGGAGGTACATTATAATGAATTATGAAAATAAACTTTCTGTTTTCTTAAAAGGTTTAGTTAAAGAAAATCCTGTACTTGTTTTAATTCTTGGTACTTGTCCAACTCTTGCTATGTCATCAAATGTAATTTCAGCTTTAGCTATGGGAGTTTCAGCAACTCTAGTATTACTTTGTTCAAATGTCGTAATCTCGCTACTTAGAAAAGTCATTCCTGATCAAGTTAGAATACCTAGTTATATCGTTATTATTGCTGGTTTTGTTACAATGGTACAAATGCTTCTTCATGCTTATTTACCTGATCTTTATCAAATGCTTGGGGTATATCTTGCCTTAATAGTTGTAAATTGTATTATTCTTGGTAGAGCTGAAATGTATGCAAGTAAAAATAATGTTTTAAATTCAGCCTTAGATGGTCTTGGAATGGGAATTGGTTTTACTCTTGCTTTATTTGTAATTGCAACAATTAGAGAAGTATTTGGTAATGCTAGTTTTGCCAATTTAGAAATTAAATTTTTACAAAATTATAAAATTGCTATTTTAACACAAGCTCCTGGTGGTTTCTTTGTTTATGGCTGTATGATTGCTCTTGTTAATAAAATAACCAAAGGGAAGGCAATTAAAAAGAAAGATTTTAGTTGCAATGGTTGCCCAAGTGCAAATTTTTGTAAAAAAGGTGTATGCGAAGAAGAAGTTAACCAAAAAATGGATATGGAAAAGGAGGCTAACTAATAATGTTTAAAACTTTAATTGTTATTTTAATGACATCGGTTTTAGTAAATAACTATGTATTAAATCGTTTTTTAGGTATCTGTCCTTTTCTTGGTGTATCTAAAAAATTAAATCAAGCGGTTGGAATGGGGGTTGCGGTAATTTTTGTAATGTTACTTGCAACACTTGTTACTTGGCCAATTCAAAGATTTTTGCTTGAACCAAATGATCTTGGTTATATGCAAACAATTATTTTTATTTTAGTAATTGCCGCTTTAGTTCAATTAGTAGAAATTATTTTAAAAAGATATATGCCATCCTTGCATAAAGCTCTTGGGGTATATTTACCACTTATTACTACTAACTGTGCTGTTTTAGGTGTTACAATTAATAATATTAATGATGGGTACAATTTTCTTGAGTCAATGGTTAGTTCTCTAGGATGTGGACTTGGGTTTTTGCTTGCAATGGTTTTATTTGCTGGAGTAAGATCTCGTTTAGAAACATCTAATGCACCAAACTCTTTTAAGGGTTTACCAATAACATTAATTGCAGCTGCTATTGTTTCTTGTGCCTTTTTTGGATTTGCTGGCATTATAGAAAATTTATTTATGTAAGAGGTAAATTATGTCAATTGTAATTGCAATTATTTTAGTTACATTAACAGGACTTCTTTGTAGTGTAATGCTAGTAGTAGCATCTCATTTTATGATGGTTCCTAAAAACGAAAAAGAAGAAAAATTGAGAAATTGCCTTCCTGGTGCCAATTGTGGTGCATGTGGATATAGTGGCTGTGATAGTTATGCTAAAGCACTTGCTGAAGATTCAACGATTAAAACAAATTTATGTGTTCCAGGAGCTGATAAAGTAGCCAAAGAACTTGCTGAAGTGTTAGGCGTTAAGGCTTTAGATGTTGTTGAAAAAGTAGCTTTTATTCACTGTTTTGGAGATTGTACAAAAAGAACCAAAAAAAATGAATATGAGGGTTTAAAAAGTTGTCTTGCGGCAAAATCTTTATATGGTGGCGAAGCGGATTGTACATATGGATGTATAGGATTTGGTGATTGTGCTAAAGTTTGCCCAGTTGATGCTATTTGCATAGAGAATGGAATTGCCCATATTGATCAAAGAAAATGTATTGGCTGTGGTCTTTGTGAAAAAACTTGTCCTAATCATTTGATTACGTTATTTGCTGATAAAGAAAAAGTGGCTGTGACTTGTAGTAATCATGAAAAAGGTGCAGTTGCAAGAAAAAAATGTACAAATGCTTGTATTAAATGCAAAAAATGTGAAAATATATGTCCAACTAAGGCTATTACAGTAAAAGATAATCTTGCTCAAATTGATTATAGTTTGTGTATTAATTGTGGACAGTGCGTCGAGGTTTGTCCAACACAGTGTATTATTAAAGCTGATTTAACAGGGATGCATAATATAGAAGAATAATGATTAGAAAACATCGATTAGATTTTATTATAATTGGTTCAATATTACTATTTGCTTTCATTTTTGTTTTAATAATTAAACTCACTCAAAAAGAAGGTAAATATGTCGTTGTTATTTTTAATCAAACTGAAAAGAGTCGGTATTTACTTGATGAAGATCTAGAGGTAAAACTTTCTTTTGGCGATGATAAATATAATATTTTAGTAATAAAAGATGGTAAGGCTAGTATAAAAAGTGCTAGTTGTCCTGATCAAATTTGTGTAAGACAAAGAAGTATTTCCAAAGTTGGTGAAACAATTACTTGTCTTCCTAATAAAACAGTCATTAAAATAGTTGGAGATAAATCGGAAGTAGATGTGGTAAGTTGATGAAAAATAAAATAAAACAAATAGCTATGATGGCCATTTTGATAGCCTTATCATTCGTTTTATCCTATGTAGATTCATTAATTGTTTTACCATTTGGAATTCCTGGAATTAAACTTGGAATCGCCAATATTGCTATTATTTATACCCTTTATAAAATAGGGGCTAAAGAAGCAATTGTTGTATCAATATTGCGATTAGTTTTATCTAGTATTTTATTTGGTTCAGTTCTTACATTTTTGTATAGTTTAGTTGGAGCTGTTTTAAGTTTATCTTTAATGATTATTTTAAAAAAATATACTAATTTAGCATTAATTACGATAAGTATTAGTGGAGCCGTATTACATAATATTGGTCAAATTATTGTTGCTGTAATTGTTATGGCAACCAAAGAGATTGTTTTTTACTTACCAATCTTAATTATTACAGGTATTCTTTCGGGAATTGGAGTCGGTATTTTAAGTGTCTTAACAATTAAATATACCAAAAATCTCCAATATTAAAAGTTATTAAAAGATAAAAAAGATCCTAATTGCCATCTATTTGACAATTATCTAACAATTAGTTAAAATAAAAGAGAAGATTAAGGGTATACGAAAATCTTCTCTTATTTTTAAGAAGAGGAAATGAAAAATGAAAATAAATAAATTAATGGGTGTCATCCTTATTTTTTCTTGTTTAATAATATTAAATGGTTGTAAAAAAAATCAGTACAAAGCCTATTCTATAACATATTTTGATTATTTTGATACGGTTACCACTATTATTGGTTATGAAAAAAAAGAGGAAGACTTTAATGAAAAAGCTACATATATTGAAAACTTGTTAAAAGAATACCATAGTTTATATGATATATATCATACTTATGAAAATGTGAATAATCTTTATACTCTTAATCAAGAAGCAGGAAAAGAAGTAGTCGTTGATCAAAAAATTATTGATTTATTAGACTATGCCATTGATATGTATAATAAAACATCTGGGATGATGAATATTGCGATGGGCTCTGTTTTAAAATTATGGCATGATGAAAGAGAATATGCTTCATATAATCCCCTTGGTGCTAAAGTTCCTTTAGAATCTGATTTAAAGGATGCTGCTAAACATACCAATATTGCGAATATTATTATTGATAAAGAAAATAAAACGGTTTTGTTAAAAGATAAATTAATGAGGATTGATGTAGGAGCGATTGCTAAGGGATATGCAACAGAAGAAATTGCTAAAAAATTAGAAGCAAAAGGAATCACATCTTATATGTTAAATGTAGGTGGTAACATCCGTTTAATTGGTTCAAAAGCAAATGGCGAAAAATGGAAAGTAGGAATTCAAAACCCTGATTTATCAGCAGATGATAATACTAATATTGCAGTGTTAGAGTTACAAGACTATGCAATTGTAACGAGTGGATCTTATCAAAGATATTACTATGTTGATGGAGTAAGATATCATCACATTATTCATCCAAAAACTTTAATGCCAGAAAATAATTATTTATCTGTAAGCGTTGTTTCTAAAAATTCTGCTTTAGCAGATGCTTTATCAACCGCATTATTTAATTTAAGTTTAGATGAGGGTAAGACTTTGATTAAAAATTTTAATGATATATATGTCATGTGGGTTGATATTAATAATAAAATTCATTATTCTAATGGGTTTGAAAATTTTCTAATAGGATAAAAGGAGCATACTATGAACAATAACCAAGAACAAAGAACCCTTAATAATCTTAAAAAAAATAAACCAAGTATTGTTTTACCTATTATAAATACGGTTTTTTCGGTCATTTTTTTGGCTGGTAGTATATATTGCAAAATTGCTTTTAAAGAACAATATGCACTAGGGTATTTTATTGCTTTTAATATTTTAGTTATTCTTTTTCCTATTACTAGTTGGTATAATAGTTATTTTTCTAAAAAACAAAATATTAAAAAAATTAATAACTATGATCATGAAACTAAGGAAATTGTTTCTTATATTAAAAGATTACAATCATTTAAAGGTATTGAATTAAATAAAGATTATAAAATAAAAGTCACCTATGAATTAACTGATCAAATAATTGATAAAATTCCTCATTATGATATAGAACATTGTTCACTTGGTCTTGCAGAGAAAAATGCTATTATTATAACAATGGGAGTTGGCTTTTCAGGTCTTGAACTTAAAGCTTATAATCATGAAGTAATAGGTTTATGTGGGGTTTTGCCAAGATCAGTATGGTATAAAAAACATCTCAAAGTTCCTACTCCTCAAAAAGGGAAAATAAAAATAGAGCCAGTAGGATTTGAATTTAATGAAAAAATGGTAGTGCAAGCATTAAAAAATCAAGACACATATTACGATAATAAAACGGGTTGGACCTTAATTGGTGAAAGAAAAGCTACTCCACTTGATGAGGTGATTGAAATTATGACTGATGTTTATGTTGTTATTAGAGATCAAGAATTAATTTCACTTTGGATGAAATTAGAACCTTCACTTGCAATCTAATAGATAAAAAATGCATTCTGTTATTTTTAACTTGATATTTTAAAATATATTTGATATAATGCTTTTGTAAAATTTATTTGGAGGTAAGTTATATGAAAAAAGTTTTAAAATTATCTAGTTTAGCTATTGTGCTAATGGCTCTTTTAACCCTTACTGCTTGTGCACCTAAAGCTGATAAGGCAAAAGAAAAAATGGAAAAGGCTGGTTATTTTTCAGTTGATGCGAAAGCAATTGTAGGAACAGAAACAAGCAAATATGAAAATTTCTTTGTTTTTGCCAAAGGAGATAATCCTATTAATGCTGCAGCTAATATGTTAACTGGTGGCGATTTTGTAGTTGCTTTATATTATAAAGATGCTGAAGAGGCTAAAAAAGCATATGATGAATACAAAGCATCCAAAGATGAAGAAGAAGCTAATGTTAAAAAATCTGGAAAATGCTTATATTATGGTACTGAACAAGGAATGAAAGACTTCGCATAAATAAGTTGAAAATTGATGTTAACAAAGGTTAACATCTTTTTTTTCATATTTAGTGCGTAAAAAAACAAAAAATGGTATAATAATATATTAAGAAGATTATAGTAAAATTCTAAAATTAGAGGTGATATAGATGTCTAAATTACAAATAAAAAATTTACATGTAGAAGTAGAAGGCAAAGAAATTTTAAAAGGAGTTAATCTTGAATTAAATACAAATGAATTTCATGTTATTATGGGACCAAATGGTACTGGTAAATCAACTCTAGTATCAACAATTATGGGGCATTATAAATATAAAGTAACAGAAGGTGAAATTTTACTAGATGGTGAAGATGTTTTAAAAATGAGCGTTGATGAAAGGAGCAGAAAAGGTCTTTTTCTTGCGATGCAATATCCAAGTGAAATTGAAGGAGTAACCAATTCCGATTTTATTAAAACTGCTCTTCATACAAGAATGCATAAAGATGAGAAATTTTCTCTTATAAAATATATAAAAGCTTTTGAGAAAGCGACTGAAGACCTTAAGATGAGATCAGATCTTCCTCATCGATATGTAAATGTTGGCTTTTCTGGTGGTGAAAAGAAAAGGAATGAAATTTTACAGATGAAAATGTTAAAGCCTAAATTTGCTTTACTTGATGAAATTGATTCAGGATTAGATGTTGATGCTTTAAAAATAGTTGGTGAAAATGTGAATATGATGAAATCTGATAATTTTGGGGCATTAGTTATTACTCATTATGAAAGACTTCTTGATTATTTGCGTGTTGATAAAGTTCATATTTTAATGCAAGGAAAAATTGTTACCTCAGGTGGTGTTGAATTAATTGAAAAAATTGATAAAGAAGGATATGACTTCATTAAAGAGGAATTTGGTTTACAAGATGAAGAAATTGAAGATAGTAAAAGAGGTATAATTGGTACTTGTGCTATTAAAGAATCTCTTGGTGATCGAAATGCCTAATCAAATTAAATTAAAAAAGTTGGTTGATTTTAAAAGCAATTTTTTACATCTATCTCAAATTAATGTTGGAAAAGCGGAGGAAAAAATTATTATTAACCAAACGCTTGATCAAAATGAAGTAAAAATGAACTTAGATGAAAATGCAAATTTAACATATATAACTTTTGATTGTGGAAAAGCAATTTCTTCATATAATTATTTTGTTGCTAATTTGAAGAAAGATTCTACATTAAAAATTTATAACATTGTAACATCACAATTTGATGCTACTATTAAAGGAGTTATTAACTTAAAGGAAAAAGGTGCAAGCGTTGAAGTAATGAATTTATTACTTTGCACAAAAGAGGCAACATTGGATAGTTTTATTGATATCTATCATTATGTTGGTCATACATCAAGCAATTTAACTAATTATGCAATTGCCAAAGATGATGCTAAAATGATTCTCAATAACAATGCTACGATTAAACATTTAGCATCATCTTCAGTTGCACATCAACAGACTAAAGGTTTAACCTTATCAAAACGTGCGAAGATTAAAGCCCTTCCAAATTTGTATATAGATGAATATGATGTAGTAGCAAATCATGCTTGTTCTATTGGTTCTATCAATAAAGAAGATTTATTTTATTTGATGAGTAGAGGATTAAGCGAAACTGAAGCATCTAAAATTGTTGTTATGGGATATGTAAAACCTATTTTAGATCATATTGATGATGTAGATTTGAAACAAAAAATTGAGAAGGAATTTGCCAAAAAATTAATAAATTAAAAGAAAGGAGTTAAAGCAGATGTCAGAACTTTTGAATGTAAAAAAGGACTTCCCTGTTTTAGTAAATAATAAAGATTTAGTCTATTTAGATACGGGAGCTACTGCTTTAAAGCCCCAAAGAGTTATTGATAAAATAAATGAGTATTACACATTGTATGGTGTGAATGTGAATCGTGGTGTATATACTTTAAGTTATCAAGCAACAATTGAATATGAACAAACAAGAGCCATTACAGCAAAATTTTTAAATGCTAAAGAAAAAGAAATTGTATTCACTAAAGGTGCAAGCAATGGGTTAAATATGGTTGCTTTCGGATTTGGTATGGATTATCTTGAAGAAGGAGACGAAGTAATTACTTCTGAACTTGAGCACCATAGTAATGTCCTTCCTTGGATGGAAGTTTGCAAAAAGAAAAAAGCAAATCTTAAATATATTCCTCTTGATTCAACTGGTAGAATTACAATTGAGGCTTTTCAAAAAACTTTAAGCAATAAAACCAAAGTTATTGCTCTTACATATGTATCCAATGTAATGGGTTATATTACGCCAATTAAAGAAATAATAAAAATAGCACATGAAAGAGGAATTATTGTAGTAGTTGATGCTGCTCAAGCTGTTCCACATATGAAGATTGATGTTGTTAGTTTAGATTGTGATTTTCTAGCTTTTTCAGCGCATAAAATGATGGGACCAACTGGTTTTGGAATTTTATATGGTAAATATAAATATTTAAAGAAAATGAGACCAGTTGAATATGGTGGTGATATGATTGATATTGTGGAAAAATATTCAAATGTTACAAAAGATGCTCCCTTTAAATTTGAAACGGGCACACCACCAGTAGCAGAAGCCATTGCTTTTAAAGAAGCTATTCAATATATTGAAAATATTGGTTACGATAAAATTAAGGCTCATGAAGAAGCGCTTTTACAATATGCTAAAGAAAAACTGAATCAAATTAAAGGTATCACTGTTTATAATATGACAACTGAAACAGGCATTATTGCTTTTAATATTGATAAAGCTCATCCACATGATGCTGCTACCATTTTTGATGAAAATCATATTGCTTTAAGAGCAGGACATCACTGTGCTCAACTTACTATAAAATGGCTAGAATGTGTAGGTACGCTTAGAGCATGTATATATATATATAATGATTATAGCGATATTGATAAATTTGTAGAAGCGGTTAAAGAAGCTGCTAAATATTTTGAGGAGTGGTAAAATGGCAAATAATATATCCGAATTGTATAATCAGGTTATTAATGAACACCGTAAATATCCTCGCAATAAGGGATTAATTGAAGGGTATAAAACACTTCACCTAAAAAACCCTTCTTGTGGTGATGACGTAACAGTACAAGTAAATATTAAAGAGGGTAAAGTTGTAGATGTAAGACATGATGGCACAGGATGTGTTATATGTTGTTCATCAGCATCAGTTATGAGTGAAGTTTTAATAGGGAAAACGGTTAAGGAAGCAAGTGAAATTATTGATGATTTTTATGAATTAATCAAAGGTAATATCCCAGCTGATGAAGAAAGATTAGAAGATGCCATTGTTTATGTTAATATTCATAATTTTCCACCTCGTGCCAAATGTGCTACTCTTGCTTGGAGAGCAGCTGGTGCCCTACTTTTAGGAGATGAAGGAGAACAAGAAGATGAGTAATCAAAATAAAGAGTTGGAAAAAATTATTGGGGATTATAAATATGGTTTTAAAACAGAAGTTGAAAATGTTTTTGACACAGGACGTGGTATTAACGAAGAGGTTGTTCAATTAATTTCAAAAATGAAAAATGAACCTGATTGGATGCTTGAAATTCGTCTTAAAGCCTATAATGAATTTAAAAAAATGAAATGGCCAACCTTTGGTCCAGATTTATCAAGTGTTCATTTTGATGAATATATCTATTATATAAAATCAAGCGAAAAAACTGAAAGTAGTTGGGATGATGTACCAGAGGCGATTAAAGAGACTTTTGATAAATTAGGTATCAGAGAGGCAGAACAAAAATATTTAGCTGGGGTATCTACCCAATTTGAATCAGAGGTTGTCTATCATAACACTATTAAGGAATTAGAAAAACAAGGAGTTTTGTTTTGTGATACAGATACGGCGGTTAGAGAATACCCCGAAATTGTCAAAAAGTATTTTGCTAAAGTTGTTCCCGCAACCGATAATATGTTTGCATCTTTAAATACAGCTGTTTGGAGTGGAGGTTCTTTTATTTATGTACCAAAAGGAGTAAAATTAGATAAACCACTTCAATCCTATTTTCGTATTAATACAGAACAAATGGGTCAATTTGAACGAACTTTAATTATTGTTGATGATGAAGCAAGTGTCCATTATGTTGAAGGTTGTACTGCTCCACAATATTCAAAAGACTCTTTACATGCAGCAGTAGTTGAAATCTATGTTGGTAGAAATGCGTATTGTAGATATTCAACTGTTCAAAATTGGTCGAATAATATTGTGAATTTAGTTACCAAAAGAACATTAGTTGAAGCAGGTGGACATATGGAATGGATTGATGGTAATATTGGTGCAAATATTAATATGAAATATCCAGCCTGTGTTTTAAATGGAGAAGGCGCAAAAGGAACAACAATTTCGATTGCATTTGCAGGAACTGGACAAATACAAGATACAGGAGCTAAAATGATTCATCTTGCACCAAATACTACAAGTCAAATTATTTCTAAATCCATTTGCCGTGGTGGTGGTAAAGTCAATTATCGTGGTCTTGTTCGTCATACAAAAGATGCGAAAAATGCGAAAAGTCATGTTGAATGTGATACTATTATTTTAGATAAAGCATCTACTAGTGATACAATACCTACTAATATTGTTGAAAATGATACATCTTATATTGAACATGAGGCAACCGTTTCTAAAGTCAGTGAAGAACAACTATTTTATTTAATGAGTAGAGGTTTGACCGAAGAACAAGCAACGGAAATGATTGTAATGGGATTTATTGAACCATTTGCTAAAGAACTTCCAATGGAATATGCGGTAGAACTCAATCAACTCATTAAACTAGAAATGAAAAATTCCATAGGTTAAGATACAAAAAGAAGTAAGTTTTCTTACTTCTTTTTTAAATTATTAATTAAATACTTGTCAAAAAAAATAATAGATGATAAAATAAAGAAAAAATTGGGGGTAAGATTATACTATTATAATTTTTTAAGCCTTCTTTCAAACTATGAAAAATTAGTTTGAAGTTTTCTTTTTTAATATATAAAAAGGGGGGAAGTGATTATATGTAAAATAAGTAAAGAATACGATAAACATGGTTAAATTAAAAAAGGAAAGGTGAAAAATATAATAATAAAAATGGAAAAAATAATCAGGAAAATATGTATTTTATTACTTATACTAGGATTTTTTGCTAATCTTTTCAGCAAATTTCCTTTTAAAGTTCTTGCGGCAAAACTAGGCAACGATCAAGCAAAAGAAATAATATTGAATCATAACAATCAAGAAAGTATTTCTATTCTTGAGGAGGTAAAAGAAGCAAGAACAACGTATAAAAAAACTTTTAAAAAAAGTGATGGAAGTCTTGAGGTCTATTATTATGATAGACCAATACATGAATATATGGAGGATAAAGGGTTTGAAGAAATTGATTCAACCTTTCAAAATAATGGTGATGAATGGAGTAGTACTGCGTTACTATATAATGTGAAATTGCCAAAAAAAATTCATGAAAATAAAAAGATTAAATTCAGTTATCAAAATACAAAAATAGAAATAACCTATCAACATATAAATAAAGCAACTGCTAATCATATCAAACAAGAAAATAATGACGAAACTGATTTAACTAGATTAGAAGGGCATATAAGGTATAATGATATCTTAGAAGGCGTTGATTTAGAATATCTTACAAATACAATAGGGGTTAAAGAAAATATTATTATGAAAAAATATATTGAAAATTTTACTTTTTCATATAATATAAAAATTACCAATTTAAAATTAGTTTATGAAAATAATTATTTTTATTTCCTAAACGAAAACAATGAAGTGATTTACCAAATTGACCCATATTATATGATAGATCAAAAAGGAAAGCGTAGTTTTGATTTAACAATTCGTATAGATGAAATCAAACAAGGTGAATATAAAGTTGAAGTAAAACCCAATCAGGAATGGTTAAAAGAAGCCTCATATCCTGTTATAATAGATCCGACTATTAATTATAATAATAATATTATAAATGATAAAGTAACAATGAAAGGTTTTAATAAAGGAAATATTACTTCAACTATTCAAAATAATATTTTAATAAGTAAATATATCAATAGTGCAACCAATGAAGATATATTTAGAGTAAATATTATGCGTCTTGATATTAGTGATTTACCTAAAAATGTCACTTATCTTGATGCAAAATTAAAAATGTATGCAACCAATGATAATGTGGTTTCACAAACCGTTTTACTAAATGAAATAACAAGTCATATTGATTTTGAAAAAATTAATGGAACAACAAATTACAATAAGATGCATTTATCAAAACAAAAAAAGATTATAGATACTTTTTATGAATTTGATATCATTGATGCTATCCATCGCAATATTGAAGATGGTGAAATAATTTTAGAATTTTCTCCTCAGCTTTTTACGGGAAATGATATAGAAGTAGGATTTTATGGTCCATCATCAACGTCTAAACCAATGTTGGTAATCAATTATTATGAAACTAGTGGATTAAAGGATTATTGGACATATCATAGTGTGGATGTAGGTAGTGCTGGTGTTATGTATGTAAATGATTTTTCTGGTAATTTAGTTATTGAAAAAAAAGATTACACCAATAGTTCCCAAAGACTATCTTTTAATATTAGTCACTATTATAATAGCAATGAAGCTAATACGAATATAGGATATGGTAAAGGATGGCGAATAAATTATGCTCAAATTATGCAAAATTTAAATGGAGTAGTTGGAGTAAATAGTAGCAATTATTATACATACATAGATGGAACAGGGCATAAAGCTTACTATAAAAAAAAGGGAATCTTAAATGAAACTATACCAGGAAATGCATATTATTTAAATGAAGAAGGTGATGATGCTAAAATTGAAATAGGGGCAAGTTATACGGATTACTACCGAAGAATTGTAGAAGACGAATATATTTATAAATATAATGTATATGGTGAATTGGTATTTATTTGTGATGAAAAAATGTCAAATTGCATATTTATATCATATAACGAGTTACCAAGTGGTTTAAGAGTTATTAATGAAGTCAGTGATAGCATTGGAAATTGTGCTCTTTTTTCCTATGAAAATGATCTTTTAAAAGAAGTAACCATTAATAGGAAAAAGGTTGATGAAAATGGGAACAGCATTTTAGAGGATGGTAATGCAATATATGAAACTGCTCTAACGATAACTTATGAGTATGATAACAATCAAAACTTAATTTCTATTTTAGAACATGTGAAAGATACAAATAATATAAAAGCATATTCTAAATATAACTATGATGTAAATGGTAGATTGAATGCTTTATATGATTATCAAAATCAAATGAATTCAACTAATAAAGAGGGAGTCTTTATTAGTTATAATCAGACTAATAAAAAGGTAGAAAAATATGAAGTAAAAAGATATGACAATAATCAATCCCTCAGTCATTTGCCAATGATGCATATTACTTATCAAAAAGGAATGACCACTTTTAAAGATAGCAACAATTATCAAACAAACTATATATTTGATTCATATGGGCATACAATTAATGTATATGATAGTGATGGATATGCACAATTTTATCAATATGAATCGAATAATAGTAATACTTATTTAAACAATAAAGTATTAAAAACAAATGATGCTATTTACAATGTCTATAATATTATCAATAATCATAGTTTTGAAAAATTTCAAAGTGCATATGAAATACCAAATTGGCAAATTATAAATGGTACGTCTAATTTAGTTAAAAATGTATCTTTAGATAGTACAAATAATTTATATGGGAAATATGCCTTAAGAATTAAAAATGATAATCAAAATAAAAAACCTTCAGTAGCACAAACCATAAAGTTAAATGGGGGTAAAACTTATCAATTATCTTATTTTGCAAAAGTAAAAGAAAATAATGGTTATGCTGGTGGAGGTGCATATATTGAAATCGAAGCAGTGGATAGTTCTGGTAGTATTATAACAACTGCGGAGGAATATGTTCTTCCAAGTGATAACTATGGTCAATATATAAAGAGTTTTACTATTGGTGGTTATGATATAGCGACGTATGATGTTACAATTAAACTTACTACATCCTATGGTACCACAGCTTATTTTGATAATATTTCATTTGTTTCTGGCATAAATGACTGCCGTAATAATTTATTAAGTGATGCATCTTTTGAAAACAGTTATCAAAATACAAATCATTATTTTTGGACAGGCGGTGAAGTTGTTGAAAGAGAGCCATCTAAAATATATGGAAATTATGAAATGTTGTTAAATGGCAATTCAACACTTACTCAAACAATAGATGTTCATATTAAAAATGGTACGACTCTTTCTTTTGGTGGTTATATTCAAGCAAATAAAAATAAAGTGAAAATGCGAATTCGTTTTTACAATTTATTAACAGATACTTTTAGCGATTATTACACAATTTCATTTAATGATACAATTGATAACTATCAATATTTAGTTGAAAATGTGACATTAGATACAATGGATGAGGCCCATCAAATTACAGTGGAAATAATTAATGAAGGAAATACAAGTATTTATGTTGATAACTTAGTATTACTTGAAGATGTTTACAAAAATACATATGAATATAATGAATATGGTAAAACGACGAAGGTTACAAGTAATCATCAAACCATTCATATAACAAGAACAAATGGTAGGGATATAAGCAAAATAGAATATGATAATATTGATGTGAATGTTAGTGAAGCAAACTTTTCAAGTTATGATAAGCAAGAAATAAATATAGAGGGAATCATTCATAATGTAGCAACTACCTCGTATAGTTATCAAGCAGGACCAGAGGCTGAAAGTATTATTGGTGATATATCAAAAAAATATTTTGTTACAAGCACAAAGTATTCAGATGGGTATCAATATATATCATCAGTTACGGATGAATTTGGAAATACTACAAAGTATTAGTATGATTATGTAAGTGGTTTATTAGAAAAAGTGATTGATGCCAAAAACATTTCAACTAATTATATATATGATGAGTATGAAAGATTAACCCAAATTCTAACTAATAGTAGAAAAATTACTTATACTTATGATACAAAAGGAAGAGTTCAAACAGTTGAGGTAGGCAACCTTAACAATTATATCAAATATCAATTTACTTATAATGGATATAATGATATAGTCTCAATAACAAGCACTTCAAATAATGATATAGGATATCAAAATATAATTAGTTATGAATACTATATATATAATGATTTATATACGGGTCTTTATAGTAAAATTATTTATCCTAATGGTACATATATAAGATATGAGTATGATGATCAATTAAATACTAGTAAAGTTTTTGAAAAGAATAGTCCTAATGAGGAAGAAGAACTAATTTCAAAATATATATATAATGAATTAGGTTTGGTATCAATCTACTATAATATGAAAGATAATATTATCTATTATAATAACTATGATATGGAAGGTAAACTTACCAAAATATCAGATAGTAATCACAATGAAATTCAATATTTTTATGATGAGAAAGCAAATCTTTCTAAAATAGAATATCTATTAGAAGATTTTATTGGCGTAGTAGAATTGAATTACGATGAAGATGGCAATAAAAATAAAGTAAAACACCAAGATATTGAAACAATTTTAGAAAATGAAAATGATCCTCTAGGTAGATATTTTACGAAATTAGTTAAAAAAGATAATGTTAATATTTTAACTTATCAGTATACCTATTATGAAAATTCTTCAATGCAACAATCGAGTATTGAGGAAAATAATACCAATCATCTTGCTTCTTGCCGAATTGAAAAAGCTGAAGTTACGGTAGGGGAACAAAAATATACCTATCAGTATACTTATGATGAACTAGGGAATATTATTAACTATCTTGAAATAGGTGTAAATACTACCACAAATGAAGTAGTTAGTAATAGGTGATATTTATATGAATACGATTTGTATAATCAGTTAACAAAAGAAAAAGTAGAAAAACAAGATGACGAAACTGGTTATATAACTATTTTAGAATGTAATTATACATATGATGAGATTGGTAATATAATTAGTATGAATAGAACTATAAAGCAGAATGAATATCAAACTTTACCAACTCATATTACGTATCATTATAGTGATATAAATAATAAAACAAGATTAACAGGTTATAGTATCGATGGCGTAACTTTTACAATAACATATGATAGTAATGGTAATCCTCTTGAATATTATAATTATGATGTAGAATTTGAAAACGGAAAACTCATCTCATTAAAAGAAAACAATCAAATAAAACTTCGATTTACTTATGATAGCAATGGAAAAAGAACAAAAAAGGAAATATATAATGAAGAAACAAATACTTACGATTCAGTAGAATATATATATGTAGGAGAGTTATTGATTGGTGAAAAACAGGACAATCAAATGATTGAATATATTTATGATGAGCAAGATTTAGTAGGATTTCAAATAACAACAGGTAGTGTTACAGAAACATATTATTATGTAAAAAATCTTCAAAAAGATATCACAAAAATTATAGATGAAACAGGTAAAGAAGTAGTAAGTTATATATATGATGCATATGGAAATATTGTATCAACCAAAGGAAGCAAAAGGGATACAATTGGGAAAATTAATCCCTATAGATATAGAGGGTATTATTATGATATAGAAACTCAGCTTTTTCTAGTATCCTCACGTTATTATTCACCGGAGTTATGTCGTTGGATTTCACCAGATGATATTGAATATTTAGATCCAGAATCAGTAAATGGCTTAAATTTATACTGTTACTGCTTTAATAATCCTGTGAGTTACAAACAAAGACCCGTTTCTTCCGGTGGCTCAATTGCTGATTCAGCGTTATCTGGGACATTAGGTGGAGGATTTATGCCGATTATAAATTCATCTAGTGGAGGTTCTAGTATATTTAATTCAGTTCTTGCTAATGGTTCGTTTAGAAATGGATTATTTTTTGGTAAAGGAACTGTAACTGGATTATATGCTAGTGGACATGCGAGAGCACAAATTAGTTTAAAAAACGGAAAATTTGTACTGGGTGCTTTTGGTAAGTTTTCATTATTAAATGCTACTGGTCAAATCGGTATTGGCAATGATGATTTTAGTGTTTCGTTGGTTGGTGTTGGTGATATTGGTACAGTGTCAGCAATGGCTGGAATTTTAATTGATCCAAGTAAAAACACGTATTTTGCAGGAATTGAAGCTAAAGCAGCAGTATTTACTGCTCGTGGAGGAGTACAGTTTGAAATTTTTGATACACAAATTGAGGTTGGTGGTTCAGTCAGTGCATTATCTGCTGGTTTTCAATTTGGTGTCGGAATCAAAGACGGTGAATTCTATTATAAGAGTGGATTTGCTGTATTATTTGGGTATGATTTCTATATTAGAATCAAATTTGCATAGGAGGGCAGACTATGAATAAACAATACTATAGTTTTGGGAATCCATTTAAGGTAAAATTCAGAGAACATTATTGCTATAGATGTGGTTCAAAACTTTCTATAGTTAAACATCACAAAGTAGTGAGTCAAAAATCAGATGAAGCTAAATATTATGACTTTAGTGTTGGCGTTGATGGTGGTGTAATGGTGGGACCATGTGAGTTTATTCATAAGGTGTTTTATTGCCAAAAATGTTCTCAAAATATAGAGTTTGTTACTCAAATAAATCAAGAAGATATTGATATTCTTATAGAAAGTGTTCAAAAGTATTTTTATAATAAAGGCAGAAATATTAATATCAAGAAATATTTTGAAAATATTAATAATGAAGTTGTAGAGGATTGTACAATTGAATCTATAAGCAATTTATGTTTTCTTATAGAAGAAACTGATAAGGATACTTTAATTTATAAGATTCCAATATCTAGAAAAAAGAATTGGGAAAGACCTTATTATTTTAAAGTTAATAAAAAAGATTTAATTAGATTTATACAAAAATAAAATGCACAAGGGGAAGTGCTAGTAATGGCATTTTCCTAAGTGCTTCAATTAAAAAAAATATCTAAATAAGCTTGCTATTAATAGTCCTTTAAATAGGACTATTTTATCTATATTATTAGATTATTTTTTATAGAAATGGTATAATACTTGTGAAGTTCAAAAAATAATTTGGAGGACAAATAAACATGAAAAATATATTTAGACTTATTGGTTTTCTTTGCTTAGTAGTAGCAAGTATATTTTCATTAATTAACTTAGATATGAGAACTTATATGATTTTGTATTAAATGATATTAGAAAACAAATCAAGTTAGCTTTAAGTGATAGGGAATCATTTATTAAAAATGTTATGATTAATACAAATCAAAATGAACAAAAATCTAAATTCTTATATGAAAAAGAAATTAAGAAACACGAAGCAAGACTTAATGAACTACAAAAGATTGAAAAGCGTTTATATGAAGATATGGCACTTGAAAGGATAACACCTGAAATGTTTGGTAATCTCACGAAAGATTATGAAGAAGAAAAAAAGAATTTAAAGAAAAGAATTGAAGAACTATCAAATGCAATTAATTTAAATAAAGATACTGAAAAACAAGTTCAACACTTTATAGAACTAATAGAAAAGTATAAAAACATTAAAGAACTTGATGCAAAGATTCTAAATGAATTAATTAATAAGATAGTTGTTTATGAAAGAGAAATTATTAATGGAGTTAGAACTCAAAAAATAGAGATTGAATATAATTTTGTTAATAAAATAAAAAACGGGTCTTAATTTTTACAAGACACCGATCATGTATGTCGATCCTGATGGACATGCGCCTAAGTGGTGGCAAAGTATTTTAATTGGAGTTGGAGTAATTGCTATTGCAGCCTTAGCTACAGCTGCAATTGTATGCTCCGGAGGAAGTGCTACACCATTTTTGGTTGTTGCGGGCCAAGCAGCTCTAGGTGGTTTAAAAATAGCTGCTGTAGCAGGAGCCACTGCTGGTATTGTGCGAGCCGGAAAGACCGCAATAGAAGGCGGTGACTTAGGAGATGTTGGGAAATCTTTATTTTTAGGATTTTCAGATGGATTTTTAGCTGGTTCAGTATATGCTGCAGGTTCAATGCTTTTAGGTGCTGCTTCTTTTAGAATATCTGGATTAATTAATAATGGATATGGATGGTCTTTAGGAAGTTATAGTGGAGGGTACCAAACTCCTAAAACACCTGGTATTTCATTATTTACTATTAATGGTGGAATAAATGGCGGACGTTCTTTTGGATTTGATTTAGATATTTATAATGGGTTACATTTTCATACTAATAAATTTGGTATAGGTAAAAGAAGCAATTGGATAAAGGCTCATCATTGGATGTGGGCACCAATTGGAATTGGAGCTGGTCTTTCAGACGGATGGAGTGAATGGTAGAAAGGAATCATTATGTATTTAAAAAAGAAATTTATTCAAATCCCTTTTTCAAACAAAAAAAGTTTTTCTATTATATATTCTGATGAAAATGATCTTAAGAATGGTGTAATAAAATTATGTAATTATCTAAAAAAAGAAACTTTTTTGGTTCAAGTGTTTTCACAAGATAGACTAAATGAAATTTTAAGTATCTACGATAATAATTATTTAAATTATAAAAATTTTAACTATTATAAAATTGATAATCTAAAATTCTTAAATAATTTATCTTTTGAAGAATTAAGATTTTTGAATATATATTCACTAAATCAAAATAGTAGACTTGATATAAATCGATTAAAAGATGCACAAGATAATTATACTTTTCAATTAGGTTTTGATAATTATTTAGAATATGTAGAGTTAATAATTAACTATGATTATTATGATGAAGAATTAGTGAAAAAATTCTTGGAACTTGAATAAAAATTAAATTATATTGGCTAAACTTTATCTAGCAATAAAAGCAGGTATACTTTCATCGGTATATCTGCTTTTTCTTTTTGATAAGATGCAAAAGCTGGGTATCCCAGTTGCTGCAAGTATATCAAAAATACAAGTTCAGTGTTGTATTTTTCTTATCCTGCCTTAATATTAAGGCAGGATACAACAATTAAATAATTAAAAATCGAAAGATATGTCATTAAGGTGGCATATCTTTTTTTGTAATATTTTGACTTTCGTTCGACAAATCATATAAAAACGTAAAACTTTTTACTCCTAACTTTCCATATATAGTGTAGGGAGTATTTTTATTTTCCTTTACTAATGATTGTGGAAGAAAAAAATATTTAAATTATTTTTGTAAAACACCCCTACAAAACACTAAAAACTTTCCATATATATTGAGGGGATATTTTTTATCCACAAGTAATTTATATGTGAAAGTTTAAGAATAAGGAGTTGATGTTAATGATATAACTATTTAATTTATTTAATCAAAACGTACTAATACACAAAACAAATATATTTTAGCCACAAGCAAACATACAAGGAAAAGAAGTTAAAATTAATATATAAGATGTGGCAAATTTGTTTATTTTATAGGCAGGTTAAGTCGTTGCCACAACTGATGTTATCAGTTATGACAACTCGACTGTTGCGAGAACTGGGATACTTAGCTTTCGCTTTTAACCAAATAAATGAAAGAGAGGAAAAGATTATAGGTAAAAAAGAAGTTAAAACAATTTATAAAGAAGATGATTCTAAAATAACATATTTTGTTATTGAAGAAGTGGAAGAGGAATCAATAGTTAAATTAATAGAGAAAATGTTAGTTAATATTATTTTAACTGGTTGTAATGGTGGACTATGTTAATAAATTATGGTATAATGAAGATGCTAGATAAAGTTTTAGCTTTGCTAGGAGGTAAATAAGTGAAGCAAAATAAACTTTATAATGTAGCTATATATTGTAGGTTATCGTTAGATGACGGAAATGAAGGTGACTCATCAAGTATTAAAACTCAAAAAATAATGTTAGAAGAATATGTGAAAGAAAAAGGATTTAATATCTATGATTATTATATAGATGATGGATTTAGTGGCTTAAATTTCAATCGTCCTGCGTTTAAAAGAATGATTAAAGATATTGAAGCAGGTTTTGTAAATTTAGTAATAACAAAGGATTTATCAAGGTTAGGAAGAGATTATATTATGACTGGATACTATAATGAAATATTTTTTCCAAGTCATGATGTAAGATATATCAGTATTAATGATAATGTGGATACACTTTATGATAATAATGATATTGCTCCATTTAAGAATATCTTAAATGATATGTACGCTAAAGATATATCAAGAAAAGTAAAAAGTGCAAAAAGACTTTTAATGCAAAAAGGTATGTATATGGCTGCTCAGCCTCCATATGGATATAAAAAAGATCCAAATGATAAAAATCATCTTATTGTTGATGAAGAAGCAGCTAAGACAGTTAGATTAATCTTTGATTTAGCACTTACTAATATTGGTGTAGTAAAAATTACTAGAGAATTAAATAATAGAAAAATTGTTCCACCTAGTATTTATAAAGCCAATAATGGAGATTTAAGATTTACTAAACTTACTGAAACTAGAAGACAGATGTATAAAAACTATGATATAGAAACTTGGAACACTGTAACAGTTGGTGCCATTTTAAGAGATATAGTTTATATTGGTGATATGGAAAATCACAAATATGAAGTTAAGAATTATAAAACTAAAAAATGTACAAAAGTTCCAAAAGAAGAACATATCATAGTAAGAAATACCCATGAAGCAATAATATCAAGATCTGACTTTGAACATGTCCAAGAATTAATAAGACATAGACAACGCCCATCTAGACATAATCATCCAAATTTATTTAAAGGTTTAATAAAGTGTGAAAACTGTGGAAGAACATTAAATCTTTATTATAACAAAAGAAGAGATGGAAAATTAGTATGGGGATATCGTTGTATTGGTAATTCTGTAAGAAATGGAATAGATACAGAAGCTAATACAATAAGATATTTAGAAATATATAATGTCGTAAAAGATAAAATAAAATCCTTAATAACATCACTTAATTTAAGTGATGATGTATTCTTAAATAATATTATTGAGAAAGCTAATACAGACGATGAATTACAAAAACTAGTCGATGAAAAAATAAACTTCTTGTAAGACTACAAAAAATAGAGAAAATTGTCATAAAGCTATATGAAGATTTAATAGAAGAAAGTTTGAGTAGTAGTAACTATCAAAAGATGTTAGATAAATATCAAGAAGAACAAAAAGAAAAAAATAATCGACTAAAAGAAATTGAAGATAAGTTTTTAAAAAATTCATTAAATGAAAGAAATATTCTTAAACTTAAACAAACATTAAAAGAATATCTTAACTTTGATGAATTAACTCCGGAATTAATTAATTAATAGCTTAATAGATCATATAACATTAAGTCATATTAAAGTTATTAATGGAGTGAAAACTAGAAATATAAAAATAGCTTACAAATATGTAAGCTAAAGGTAAATGAGGATACTCGTGAGAGACCCATCGAAACTCAGCTTTTTTGGGTATCCTCACGTTACTATTCGCCTGAATTATGTAGATGGATTTCACCAGATTCAATCGAATATTTAGATCCTCAAAGTATTAATGGATTAAATCTATATGCGTACTGTAACAATGATCCCGTTAATAAGTACGATCCTTCTGGTCACTTTGCAATCACCTTAACAACTTTACTAATTGGTGGCTTAATTGCGGGAGCAATTGGAGCAGGTATTGGACTAGGTACAGCTGTTTATAAAGATGTAAAAGAAGACGGAGTTTGGTTTAATGGCGATTGGACTGACTATGTTGGAAGAACACTTGGGGGATTTGTCGCAGGGTTTGGTGTTGGAGTTTGCACTGTTTTAGGAGCGGGAGTAGGAGCCGCAGCTTTAGGTGGAACGACTGCAACATTATTTACTTCTACCGGTTTAACATTATCTTTAGGTTTAGCCTTAGGAATTGGTAGTGGCGTGGCTTTTGCAACAGGTATGGCTGGTTATGCAGTTAGAACTGGAATTAGTAGAAGTGAAGACTTTAAAGTTCAAAATATGTTTATTGAAGGTGGATTTAATGCCGTTTCTGGAGCGTTATCTGTACTTGGTGGTTATTTAGGTGGTATGGCTGGAGTTCATAATACAGTATTTACGAAATTATTATCGCAAAAAGGAGATTTCTGGTTACGATTATTAGTAGAAAATGTATTTACTGCTGGATTCAAATTAACCAACGCTTTAATAAAACCATATTTTATGATTTAGGAGGATAGAAAGTATGCGCAGATATTTATATTATAATTTATTAAAAATAATATTTGGTTCATTATTGATAATTACTTTTATACCTTCATTGGTTTACTTTGTTTGTTCTTTATTAATTGATAAAAGTATAAATATAACAAGTTTGATAATAATTATTTCTTGTTTGTTATTGTGGCTTTTCCTTAATCTAATAATATTCATATTAAACAAGAAAGCAAATAATAGTATTCTTTTTGAAGAAGAAAAAATGTTATATAAAAATAGAACTTTATATTCTAATAATGTAAGTATTAAGTATTTTAAATTTCATATTTCAATTATTGAACCAAGTTTGGTAATTTCCAAAATACATATAAATGGAAATAATTTATCTGTAACATGTTATCTTTCAAAAAAAGATATAAAGAAACTTAAAAAAATGAATTTTGAAATAAAAGAAATATAAATCAGCAAATTACTTTCACAAGCAAAACTAGGTAAGTTTACTATATGGGTAGGCTTACCTTTTTATATTAAACACAGTTTAATTTCTTGGAAATAAAATTATTTTGTGATAGATTAATTGAACGTGGATGTGTAGTTTTAATTAGTAATAATGATACAACATATGTTAGAGAATTATTTGATGATGACAACTATAGAATTGTATATGAGATTAATCAAGTAGATGCAAATAGAAATATCAATAGTTCAGGAAAGAAGAGGGCTAATAAGGTTAAGGAGGTTTTGATTTATGGAACAAGAAGATAAGAAGATTCCATTTCCACAAGCAAATGATTTTAACAAAATATATAATTTAATTTGTATGGAGGATGAATCAAAATTAATTGACAAAGAGTATTTAAAGATATATTTGAATTTAGGTACAGAAAGACAAATTGCCTACTATCTTAGTGCATGTGAATTCTTAGGGGTAATAAATAGGAACAAAGAATATACAGAACTCGGAAAAAATATCAGAAACACAAATTCTGATTTAAGAATTGTTATGATATGTAAAATAATTATTTCTCTTCCAGTGTTTGGAGAAGTGTTTTTATTGAATTATTTATATGATGAAAAATCTTCTCAAGAAGATATTGCTCAATTAATTTCTGTATTGTATGGAATTGATAATTATGAAGTATGTAAGAGAAGAGCAAGTACTGTTAGTAAATGGTTAGAGTGGGTTATTGAAAAAAGAAAATAATGATTATTAATTTATAGAATTGAGATAATTAATTTGATGAAATTTTAAATGCCAGTTTATAAGGAGCAAATGATATGCCTAAATTCGATTGGAATAATAATGGAAAGAAAGACATCTTTGATCAATATATGGATATGAAAGTGATGTCAAATGAGTCATATGATGTTGATACAGATGATTTTGATTTAGATGACAAAGAAGATATTTATGACTTGGAACATGAAGAGAATAAGTATTCTTGGAGAGAAAGTTATATTTTTGATTTTGAGTTAGATCCAGAAGATTATGAAACAGAAGAAGAGTATTTAGAAGCTTTAGAACTAGAACGTTCAAGTAAAAATGTTTCAGAATTAAGTATTATAAAAAATTCTTTAGCAAAAAATCGAACTAATACAAATATAAATAATTCAAAGATATATAAATATTGTAAAGTTATGTTAGATTCCTTTAACAAACAATTTGAAAATAAATATGATAAAAGATTTTGTATATATTTCAAAGATATTTCTATAGGAGTTTTTTTAAATCAAGAAGAATATTCATCTATAGCTCTTTCTGGAAACCAAAAACAACTTAAAGAAGTTCCTTTCGTATTTGATGTAAAGATTCCTGAGGATTTGAGAAATTATAATGAGATAGAATTTAAGGTTTGTTATGGGAGAATAGAAGAAGGATATTCAACAAGTTCATTTATAGATAAGCCTTTAATTGAAAGTGATATTATTATCTGGAAGGTATAAAATTTTGAAAAGGAAGTATGTTATTAAAAATGGTATTTTAATTTAAAACTACGAGAGTTTTATTAACATACCCACTTGTAAGAATAAAAAAATTTAAATTTTGGAACCGAAGAGGTTCCTTTTTTTTACGTTTTTTTAATAATGGGTGGTAATTTGGTACTTCAAATGTCCGTAACTATTGAAGGAACATTAAAAAAATAAAAAAGTTTTAAGTTTCACCCCGACATTTTGCCTTCCAAATGTCCATTACTATTGAAGGGATTAATTTTATTTTAGTTAACACCACCGCATTTGATACTTCAAATGTCCGTTACTATTAGAAGGAGTAATTAAAAATTAGTTAGAAAGGAGTTGATTACATTCATTTAAATTAGTTACTTTTGGTTATTATTCTTATTTTTTATAGAGCTTATATATAAGCTCTTATTACAGACACATTTATTAATATATATAAATAATAAGTGTGCTTGTATTTATTAAATCTACAATGAAAGGAGTGATTATTATAGAAGAAAAAAGAAAAGTAGATTTTCATAGTACACAACTGTACATTAACAAGAAAGAAATGTATCTATAAAAGAAAAAGAATCAATAATTAAATTAGATGAGTTATCTAAGAGAATTGATGAAATTAAAAGTTTGTTTTCTGATGTTGATCATAATGAAGATATTATTGAACTATTTGATGATTTAAAACAAACATTTGAAGAAGAGTTTATGACTACAAGAGGAGTAGTAGCTAGACTTAACAAAAAGATTGATTCATTAACTGAACATTATGATAAAGTTTTAGGTTCAATTTATCAGTTATTATATGTGCTTTGTTTAAAGAAACGAATTGATAAACAAGACTTTGATAATAGTTTGTTTGATGAATTACCAGATAGATTAAAAGGTGGTGATTTAAATAAGTAGAACACCTCAAACAGTTGTAACAAAATTACATTATTATAACATAGATAGTACTGATAGAGAGTTTTATTTATCTGGAAGTAATAACGATTATATAGGTTATGTATCTAAAGGAATAACTGAATCAAGAACTTATGACTATGTTTCCTATATGGATGATAATGATAAATCTTCAGGTGTATTTGATAGTAAGGGTTTATTATCTAAACAAGATGTTAAAGCATTAAGAAAGATGTTAAGAGAAACTAAAAGTTGTATTTGGGATATGGTAATTAGCTTTGAAGAATTATTTGGTAAGGAACATTTGTTTCATTATGAACAAGCAATTGGTTTATTAAATAACATACTACCTAAATTCTTTAAGAGTGCTAATTTAAATCCTAAGAATATTATTTGGTATGCAGGACTTCATACTAATACTAAGACTAGACACATTCATTTATCATTTTTTGAAAATGAACCTAGAACTCATGATAGATTAACTAAAGGTGTAAAGTATCGTTATGGTAAGTTACCAATAGATGCAATTAATAATTTTAAAATGAATATTGAAAAACATTATATGTCACCAATAACGCAAGTTGCTCAACTTAGAAAACAAGCAATTGAAGAAGCAAAAAACTTTATTATGAGTAAATCAAGAACTGGTAAAGAAAAGTTTATTAGAAAGCAAATTAAGTACTTATTTGACCATTTGCCAGATAATTCATATAAAGCATATGGTAGAAAAAATATGGAACCATTTAGAGAAATCATAGATTCAATTTCTAATTACATCTTAGAAACAAGTAGTGTTAGTTCTTTATATTTAAGCACTAAAAAAGAAATACAAAAAAGAGATGAAGAACTAGAAATGCTATATAACTTTAATCATATTAAAAAAGATAAAAGAAAATATTATGGAACAACTTTTGAAACTGATTTAAGAACTAGAATGGGTAATGTAATTATTAATGAAATAACTAATGCAAGAATGAATATTGGTAAAAGAACTGAAGGTAAGAAAAAGAAGAAATCTAAAACTAGATATCGTAAAGAAGAAATACTAAATTTAATTTATCAAACATTTAAATACAATTTAAAGGTAATTGATGAAGCTAGTAAAGTATTTGAAGAATATCAAAAGAAATTAAGAAAAGCTGAATTTGAAAGGTTAGTAGAGGAAGGCATTATTGATCATAATGGAAACTTAAGAAATGATAGTGAAATGGAAATGTAGCTATTATTTACTTAACTTAACTTAACAAGATAAGAAAAACTAAAACATAGTTTTTCGGTGTTTCGCAACTTGGATACCAAGTTCGAGTTATTAATATTGTAGTAAATAATAGGATATTAAATATGTATTTTTATTGAAAATTTGCATATAATATGTTATAATCAAGTTGAAAATAAAATGTATAAATTAACATTGTTATAACTAAAGGAGAATGATATTATGAAAACAATTATGGATTTAATAACTGAATATATTGATAATATTGGAAATGGCTATCCGATTTTTACAAGTGATATACATGATTATGTATTAAATGAAATTGAGGATGCAAAACCTTTAGTTATCAATGAATATATTAATCGTTATGAAAAAAACAATAATAATTTCGTTAGATATAAAAAAGGGATTTATTATAAATGTATAGATACTGTTTTTGGTAAAACGAAAATTAAGCAAGGAGAACTTATTAGAAGATTATATCTAGAAGATGAAGAAGAAGTATATGGATATGAAACTGGACCATCTTTTATTAATAGAATGGGATTAACTACACAAGTTCCTAAATACACATATTTTGCAACTAATAAAAATAGAGTTGATAAATGTAGTAATACAATTGAACTTGTTAAACCGATGGTAAAAGTTACTAAAGAAAACTTTAAATATCTACAAATTTTAGATGTTATCTCAAATAAATATGGTGTTCCTTTTGAAGTAGATAATCCTAACGAGATTATTAGAGATGTAATTGATGACAATAATTTAGGATTTGAAGGTCTTCTATATTATGCAACTTTTTATAAAGATAATGGAATTTATAAAAAAATAGCTAACTTAGCGAGAGGAGGAAACTAAATGAAATTACACGAAAGTAAAGAAAGTATGGAACTTTTAATTTCTAATATAAGTGAAAGAACTGGTGTTAGAGAAGATGTATTAGAAAAAGATTATTATGTCACATTATTATTAAAAGAACTATCTGAAAAGAATAATCAAAATTATGCTTACTTCAAAGGTGGTACAGCATTATATAAAGCATTAAAATAAATAAGAAGATTTAGTGAAGATATTGATTTAACTGTTTATGTTGAAGATGTATCTAGTCCTAGTCAAGAACAAAAAAGACTTAAAAATGCAGTTAAAGATTTTAAATCATTAGAATTTAAAGAAAAGTCAGTTGATAAAAGAGCTAATATGGAAGTTTCTTATAAATATGATCCTATCTTTGTTCCAGATACAAATGATACATTACAAAGATTTGGAAACGTAAAAATAGAAGCTACAAGTTTTACAGTTAGTAAGCCAGTAGAGTTTATGGAAATATCTCCACATCTATATGAACTTGCAAGTAAAGAAGAAAAAGAAATACTAGAAAATGTTTTTGATGTAAAACCTTTTAAGATTGGAACTATTTCACTTGAAAGAATATTTGTAGATAAAATATTTGCATCTGAGTTTTATTTTGTAAGAGATAAGTTTTTAGATTTAGCAAAGCATGTTTATGATATTACTATAATGTGTTTGTTAGATAAGATTTGTGATTTATTAAGTAATGATGAAGAACTTATTAAATTAATCGGATATAAAAGAGAAGAAGAAACTCATAGACAAGGTGGTGTTCCACAAGATTTAGAAATTAAAGATTTTAGCTATCTAAATGATATTGATTTTTATGAAAGTGAACAATTTAAAAAAGCATTAAATACTATTCATAATATTTATGTGTTTGATAAAAAAGATAAAATTGATATTGAACAAATACAAGAAACTTTAAACATGTTGCATTATATATTTAGTGATTTAGTAACCGCTAAAAAGGTAGTAAAAGATAAGAAAAAAGAATCTGATATGGAAATGTAAAAAGGAGGGAAGCTTATAGAGTTAAAATTAATAGAAAATAAAGGATTAAAAAGAATTATTATTGAAGGAGTTAGTAATGATAGAGTACTTACTTCAACTGAATTTATTATGAAGTTTAATGAACTTCAAGAAGAAATCGAATTAACTAATTATGAATGTGTTGATAACAAAACAGTATTTATAGTTAGTAGAACATATAATGGAAAAAGAAATTTAAAAGACATAATCTCACAACGCCTACTAGAAGAAATAGATGCTCAAAATGATGGAGTAAATGATGAAAATGTGGTATAATATTGCTATAGCAAGCTTATTAGGTAATGTTGGTTAGGAGGTAATTAATATTAAACAACAAGACAAAATAACTGCATTACTATGTAGGCTATCTAGAGAAGATGAATTAGTAGGTGATAGTGAGAGTATACAAACACAAAAGAAGATGTTATTTCAATACGCAAAGGAACATCATTTTACAAACATAGTTTATTATGTTGATGATGGATATAGTGGAACAACTTTTGATAGACCAGAATTTCAAAGATTAAAGAATGATATAGAAAAAGGAAAAGTTGGAGTAGTTATTGTAAAAGACTTATCTAGACTTGGAAGAGATTATATTATGACTGGCTATTATCTAAAACATTTCTTTCCTGAATATAAAGTAAGATTCATCGCTATTAATGATGATGTTGATTCAGAAAAAGGAATAAATGATTTCACACCATTTAAAAACATAATGAATGAGTGGTATGCAAAAGATATTTCTAAAAAGATTAGAAGTGCTTATAAGATTAAAGCAATGAATGGAGAGTTTACAGGAGCATACACTCCATATGGATATAAAAAGAATCCAAATAATAAACATCAATTAATCGTTAATGAAGAAACTGCTAAAGTTGTAAAAAGAATTTTCCAAATGGCGTGTGAAGGATTAACAGCTTATCAAATTTGTAGAGTATTAAAAGAAGATAAGATTTTAAAGCCACGAGCACAAATAATGAATGATAATGGTAGATATTATAATCCTCTTTGGGAAGAACACCCTTATGATTGGAGTACAATGACTATTTATGCAATGATTAAGAATGAAGAATATTTAGGTCATCTAGTATGTAATAAGGCTTCAACTTCATCTTATAAAAGTAAAAAGTTATTACCAGTTGATAAAGATAAATGGATTATTAAGAAAAATACTCATGAAGCAATTATTGATGAAGAAACATTTAAAAGAGCAAATGAAATCTTTTATCGAATTAAAAAGCGTCCTAAAAAGGACGGAAAGAGAAGTATGTTTTCTGGACTACTTAGATGTGATGTTTGTGGTAAAGCATTATCGTTATATTCTAGTGATAAGAAATGGGATTCATTCTGCTGTGTAACTTATCGTTCGTTTGGAAAGAGTTATTGTTCAGCTCATTATATTAGATATGAGAACTTATATGATTTTGTATTAAATGATATTAGAAAACAAATTAAGTTAGCTTTAAGTGACAAAGAAGCATTTATAAAAATTGTTATGATTAATACAAATCAAAATGAACAAAAATCTAAATTCTTATATGAAAAAGAAATTAAGAAACACGAAGCAAGACTTAATGAACTACAAAAGATTGAAAAGCGTTTATATGAAGATATGGCACTTGAAAGGATAACACCTGAAATGTTTGGTAATCTCACGAAAGATTATGAAGAAGAAAAAAAGAATTTAAAGAAAAGAATTGAAGAACTATCAAATGCAATTAATTTAAATAAAGATACTGAAAAACAAGTTCAACACTTTATAGAACTAATAGAAAAGTATAAAAACATTAAAGAACTTGATGCAAAGATTCTAAATGAATTAATTAATAAGATAGTTGTTTATGAAAGAGAAATTATTAATGGAGTTAGAACTCAAAAAATAGAGATAGAGTATAATTTTGTTAATAAAATAAAAAACGGGTCTTAATTTTTACAAGACACCAATCAACAAGTACGATCCTATAGGACATTTTCCATGGCTAATTCTAGCTGCTGTATTATTATTTACACCAGTAGGAGGAACAGCTTTACAAGTGGCTACATCAGCATTAAGTTATGCTGGAATGGCAGTTGCTTCAATATTTGATGAAGATATTAGGAATGACATGAACGCAATTGGTTGGAATCCATTTAATACAGATGAATCCGCAACATTAAATTCTAGCAAAGTTTCATTTTATAAAGGGGTCCCTGTATTTAGAACTGCTGCTGGAGGTCGTTCTGGATCGTTTGGAGCAATCTTTTCAACAAAAGGTAGCGGAGTAGATACATTACGTCACGAAAGGGGACATAACTGGCAATTAATGATGATGGGGATTGCTAACTATGGACTTATGATTGGATTATCATCATGGCGTGAATGGAGTAATAGACCATATTATGAAAGACCATGGGAAATTACTGCAGATGTATTTGGCGGTGTTGCCGGAAGAACTCATTCGCAAGTAGATATTAATCGAGGATATTGGTATTTAGGTGTTTCATCGCTGTTAGGACCTTTAGGTTATTTCTTCTTGTTTGGAGAGTATTAAAATTGGAGGAATTAATAAAATGAAGAAATTTGCAATTTTAATTAGTTTATTAGTTGTTTTTTTAACAGGTTGTAATTTATCAAATCAAAAGTTAGCTAAAAAAATGATTGAAAAATACTCGGAAGATCAAAATTATGTAACTTTGACTGGTGAAGTAATAGAATTCAACGAAAATAATGTAATAATTAAATGTGAAGAATTAAATGATTACATCAGTTACGAAGACGAACTTTGTAATTACTATATTTACTCTGATCAGTTTGTAGAATTGCAAGTTGGAGAAGAAATACAATTTACAACAGTTACTTTCCATTTTTATAACGGACACAAATTACCAATAGTAGAATTGAAAATAGATGAAAATACTTTATTATCGTTTGAAGAAGGTAAAGAGAATTTAATTGATTGGGTGAATATAAAATTTAAATAAATGTAAATAGAATAAATAGCAAATTACTTTCACAAGCAAAACTAGGCGAGTTTACCTTCGAGTAGATTCGTCTTTTCATTTAATCTATATTAATAGATTATTTAATAGAAAAATATTATAATAAGCTATCAAATATCTATTGTAAATAATTATCGAGAGTGTGGTGACATTATGAAGAACATTTTTATTAAAAAAGATAATATATACTTTGAAGTTAATTACTATACTGAACTATTAGGTGTTATAGGTATTTTAAGTAACAATCAAGATATGATTTGTGATGCTGGTGTTGTTAGATGTAATGAATGGTATCATCAAGAGATATTAAAACACTTTAATTAATTTAAATTTCATAAAGCAATTAAACTATTAGAATTGTTATCAGACGAATATAACTTCAATTACGATGAACCAGTAGAATTAGTTTTTAGACTAGCAGATGATTTACCGATTAATAAAGATAAATTATGTAGAGCTAGAAAATACATTGAACCTGAACTGTTTAATGAATTTATTAATCAAATAAAAGATTTTGATACTGTTTCAAATTTTGAAGGATTTTATAATAGTCATAAAACAATACCATTTAAATAACATTAATACTTTTATCCAAGATTATGAAGTATACAAGCCTTTAGATTGGGTGCTTAATAAATTGGGATTGAATGAAGATATGAAGTTTAAAATCAATTTAATGCACTCAATCACTAATGGTAATTATGGTTTATTATTAGATGACAATATAACTATAAATATTAGACCATATTATAAAACTAGAAATACAAGTCATCCTGATTTTTCATATTCGAAAATTTATTGGACAACTTTAATTGTTCATGAATCTGCTCATGGATTTGTTAATCCATTAGTAAAAAAATATCGTAATGAAATAGAAAAAATTGATATTAAACTTTATCAAGAAAAGTTAAAAGAATTATGTTATGGTGATGATTTAGAAACTTTTATTAACGAGAATATTATTAGGGCATTAGAATGCTTGTACGTAAAAGAAAATTTTGAAGATTCTTATAATCAATATTTAAATGACAATTTAGAAGATAGATATGAAAAGATACCTGAAATTATTGAATTAATAAAAGATACAAATTATCAAAATTTAGATATATTAACAATTATTAAGTTATTCAATAAAAAGTTGTTATCATTTCACATTCCTTCTTTAGAAGAAATGTCTTTTAGACAAAAACTTTTAGCTGATGAAGAAACTATGTCTTATAACGCCAAATGGGGTAGCACAATCAATTTTCCAAAAGAAAAATGGGAAATTACGTATAAAAGATTAATAAATGAAAATGATAAGAACTTTTATGCATATTTATACTCTAATAAACAGAAATGCTTCATTGGAGAGGTTGGTTATTGATATGATGAAGAAGTAGGTGAATTTATAACAAATATATTGATTCACGCTAAATATAGAAATAAAGGATATAGAACAATTGCGTTAACAATGCTATGTGATTTAGCTAAGAAAAAGGGCATTAGTTTTCTTTCTGATACCATTGCATTAGATAATCCTAGTATTAGTATATTCTTAAAGCAGGGATTTAGAGAAGTAATGAGAACAAACGAATATATATTAATAAAAAAAAGAATTATAAAAAAGAGGTGAATATAGTGGCTCAAAATGAAAATCCTATTGTGTTTATAAGTTATTCGTAAGATACCATTGCTTTTGTGGATAAAGTACTTGAATTTTCGAATAGATTGCGAAGTGAAGGTATTGATGCTTGGGATAAAGCTGTTTGGCGTGGGGCAGTTTTTTTATTAGATTATCTACAAATACCAACTTATTGTTGCCTTTTATTAATGAGAAATATGTGATAAAAATTTTTGAAGATTGGATTGCGACTGTAGGAAAAGAAGACAAAAACGATGATATAAGAATTGCTTTGGTTGAAGTGGATGTTTCAGGAGAAGCAGCGGGTTATTATGTGGTTGTGGGAAACAATATTGATGAAGCGATAAAACATGCAGAAGCCAATGGTTCATCTATTGATGAACTTATGATATTTAATGTTTCTCGTATAATTCGTGCAAATCCAAAAAATAATTTTCAAGTGTTTAATTACTTCAAAGAGATTTACTATAAATATGGAGAGTATATATTAATGCCCGCAGTAATAAATGAATCTACTGGACAAATAAAACCTCTTCCTAAATATGGGATACGTAAAAAACAGTTAATTTATCGATACATTTCAGATATAACTGAAAATGATCCAGATGCGATTTTACTTAAAAAGAACAAGCCTTTTAAGTTATATAAATCTAAATAATTATGAACAATAAAGAGTATTATTATAAAAAAGTTATACCAGATAAGCATTTAAATGACTTTTATAAACGTTTTGGATATAAAATAAATAAGTATTCATAAGATAAAAAGATGAAGTAGGTAAAAAATCTTCATCTTTTTTTGCATTAATAATAATTTATTTAACTTTTTTCAATTTTGACACTCGCATTTTGATATGTAAATGTCCGTTACTATTGAAGAGATATAAAAAAATTCAAAAAGTTTTTCTTGATACCCCGACACTTTGGCATCTTAATGTCCAGTACTATTGAAGGGATATTTTTGAAAATATTAAAAAACTTTATGAAAGACACTGACAAATTGTGGCTGAAATCTCCTGTAATAGTGTAGGAGTGTGTTTGTATATCTCTTCAAATATCAAGTAATGGAGGTGTAAATGATGGTAACTAATTACAATTAAAATGCTTAAAATATATCATTTTTGTAAACAGGATAAGGCGTGCAACACTTTGCATCACAGGTGAATCGCCTAAGTGTTGTAACTGGGATACCCAGCTTACAAAAAATATACACAAATAGATGGATGTAAAATAAACTTGTGGTATCATCATGATGCAAGGTTGTGAAGGAATTGGAGGTTAATTTGAAAGAAAATAAAATTTACAACACAGCTTTATATTATAGACTATCTTTAGATGATGGATACTCAGGTCTAAACTTTAATAGACCAGGATTTGGGAGAATGTTACAAGATATTGATAATGGTAAAGTTAATTTAGTTATCACTAAAGACTTATCTAGAAAAGTAAAAGCAACTAAGAAAAGTAGAAATCAAAGAGGATTATATACTACAACTCAAGTACTTTATGGATATAAAAAAGATCCTGAGAATAATAATCATCTAATCGTGGATGAAGAAGTTAGACCAGTTATTGAACTAATATTCAGATTAGCGTTAGAAGGTCATGGTTGCCCTAAAATTGCGTCTATTTTAACTGAAAGAGGAATTTATACTCCAGGTTATTATAAACGAATGAAAGGCAATATTAGGTTTGCTAGATTTAAAAATAAAGGTTGGACTTATGTAACAGTAAGAAAGATACTTGGAGATGTAGTTTACTTGGGACATATTGAATCTAACAAATATGAAGTAATTAACTATAAAACAAAGAAATGTGTTCCTGTATCTAAAGAAAGACATTTATATGATTCAGTTTAATCAATGATATCAGCTCGCACTCATCCTTGGGTACATAATCATGAAAACTTATTTAAAGGAATCATCCAGTGTTGATATTGAATCAAAGATTAATAAATTAGAAGCTAGAAAAGATAAGTTATATCAACTAACTAAGAAAGTATATGATGATGCTTTAAATGAAATAATTGACAGTGATACTTCATCTAAAATGATTAAAGAATATCAAGAAGAACAAAAGAAAATAGCGAGTGAAATAGAAACACTTAAAAATCTAAAACAAGAAGAAGAATCTACAATAGAAAATTACAAATTATTAAAAGAAAAAGTAAATGAATTTTTAGAGTTTAAAGAACTTAATTCTCTAATAGTTCATTCGTTAATATCTAGGATAGAAGTTGGATATAGAGATAATCCAAGGACTATCAAAATATATTACAAGTTCATCGATGATTCTATATCAAATTAATATGGATTTAAGATAACTTGTGGTATAATTAGTTGTAATAGTAAAGAGGAGATTGGAGTTGCAATAGGATACTCCAGTCGATAAGAAAGTATATTATCCACCATTTTTAAATTAAAGTAGGAATAAAAGGAGGGGATAAAATATATGAAAATGATTTAAAAAATAAGAAAGATTTTAATATAGAAAAAACAAAATAAGGAGGAATGAATGAAAAAAATTTGTATTTTATTAAGTTTGATATTTGTATTGATGTGTAGTGGATGTGGAATAAAAATGGAACCTATTTTAGAAGGCACATATTATTCATATGATGAAGAGAATAATGAAACATTTAGTAAAGCGAAATTTATAATAAAAGAAATAAGTAAAGAAGAATATGAACAAGCAAATGGGAAAAATGTATTTATTGATGGTTCGACCTACTTTAAAGAGGACAAGATATATTTGTCTATTGAGTTCTATTTATATGCGATTGCAACAGAACAATATGAATTGGTGACATTGATAGATTTAAAATATTCAACTGGCACTGGCCATTGTTATTATGGAAAAGCCAATTTAATGATAGGTGATACAATATATGAAGATGATCATACATCATTAGCATTTTATTTTGGTGAAGCAGAAGAAGCAGTTATAGTATTATTTGAAGGAGAAAATGGAAAATTGAGAACTCATCTTCGACTCAAATAATAACAAAGTTTATTTTCAATATTTAATAAGTAATAAGGGGGAAAATATGAAAATTAGAAAAATCATCATAGTAGTACTATTTAGTGTATTAGTAATCAGCGGTCAAAAAAGTAATATCCAGGCCGAAGAAGAAATAATGTATGAAACACTACCTCAAATTCAAAGAAGTTCAGTAAGTTATGATGAAAGTACATTACAAAGAGATGTTGAATTATACTTAAAAAATAAATATGGGACACAAAATTGGAATAAAGGAGA
>ERZ1643251.325-NODE-325-length-75336-cov-8.011769_pt1 | contig 75336 bp, 59 predicted proteins | sample MGYA00579261_ERZ1643251 | MGnify/ENA primary metagenome ERZ1643251 (study PRJEB29033, sample SAMEA4952267) | chicken gut metagenome | biome: Broiler Chicken; feature: Gastrointestinal Tract; material: Caecum | place: Ireland | collected 2018 | study: Broiler... | reverse complement strand
ACTTCTTGATCTCCGCCGCGATCTGCTTGGAGATGAGCGAACGCCCGTCGTACATGGTCAGCACGACGCCCTCCACCTTAAGGGACTTGTTTAAGTGCTGACGTACGAGGGAAATCGTGTTCATGAGCTGCGACAGACCTTCCAGCGCGTAGTACTCGCTCTGAATGGGAATGATCGCGCTGTCCGCAGCGGCAAGCGCGTTGATGGTGAGCAGCCCCAGGGAGGGCGGACAGTCGATGAGAATGTAATCAAAACTGCTCTTCACCTTTTCCAGCGCGCCGCGCAGCACCTTGTCGCGGTTCTTCTTGTACACGAGGCTGACTTCCGCCCCCGCAAGATCGATGTTGGACGGCAGAATGAGCAGACCCTCCAGTTCGGTCGGAAGGATGTTGTCCTTGACCTCTTCGTCATCGATGATCACGTTGTAGACGGACTTCTTCAACGAACCCTTGGCAAAGCCGAGACCCGTCGTCGCATTTCCCTGCGGATCGAGATCGACCAGCAATACCTTCTTCCCCGCACTGGCAAGATAGGCCGCCATGTTGACGCAGGTCGTCGTCTTCCCGACGCCTCCCTTCTGATTGGAGAAGGAAATGATCTTTCCCATATCTCTCACTCCTTATCGGTCGTATCCTTGGTATCCTCCGGAGCCTTCTCTCCGGCAGGCGATGATTTCGTCGCCTTCTCCTTTGTCTCCTCTTTTTCTTCCGACGTCTTCTGTTCGGTCTTTTCCTCGCTCGCCTCGGACGCCTTCTCCGACGCCGTAGCATCGGCCGTCTTACCGCTTGCGGCGGATTCGGCCGCCTTTCCCTTCAGCCCGAACGGGTCGTCCGGCTCGCCCTTGTCGTGCTTTTCCATATAGGCAAGCACTTCCGTGTACGAGCAGCCCTGCATGAGCATATCCACTTCGGCCGTATAGATGGTCTCGCGCTCCACAAGTACGCGCGCCATGTTGTCCAGAATGGAGCGATTCTCCTTGAGAAGGGTGCGCGCACGCTCATACTGCTTTTCCACGATCGCACGCACTTCGCTGTCGATGATGGACGCCGTCTGCTCACTGTACGAGTTGCGTTCCTCGAAGTCTCTGCCCAGGAACACCGGCCCGTCGCTGCCGTAGCAGATCGGCCCAACCTTCGCACTCATGCCCCACTCCGTGACCATCTTGCGCGCCATCTGCGTCACCTTCTGAATGTCGTTGGAGGCCCCCGCCGATACATCGTGAATGACAAGCTCCTCCGCAACACGTCCGCCCAACGCCATACAGATAAAATCGTTAAGTTTATTAACCGTCATGTCGTTGTCGTCCGTTTCGGGACGGGTGAGCGTGTAACCTGCGGCCATACCACGGGGAATAATGGACACTTCGTGAACATTGTCGTTATGCTCACACAGCTTTGCGAGAATCGCATGGCCGGCTTCGTGGTAAGCCGTGCATTTTTTGTCTGCCTCGGTGACGACACGGCTCTTCTTCTGCGGGCCCATGATCACCTTGTTGATTCCCTCGTAGAGCTCGAGGTTTCCGATCATGTGTTTTCCTTCGCGCGCCGCGAGGATCGCCGCTTCGTTCAGGAGATTTGCAAGGTCTGCGCCCGAGAACCCGCTTGTCATGCGCGCGATGACCTTGAAGTTGACGTCCGGCGCAAGCGGTTTGTTGCGGGCATGAACCTTGAGGATCGCCTCACGGCCCTTGACGTCGGGAAGGTTGACATAGATCTGACGGTCAAACCGTCCCGGACGGAGCAATGCACTGTCGAGGATATCGGCACGGTTTGTAGCCGCCATGACGATGACTCCCTCGTTCGTCTCGAAGCCGTCCATCTGGACGAGGATCTGGTTGAGGGTCTGTTCACGTTCGTCGTGTCCGCCTCCGAGACCCGCCCCTCTCTGCCGACCGACGGCATCGATTTCATCGATGAAGATGATACAGGGCTGATTCCGCTTTGCCATATCAAAAAGGTCGCGCACACGCGAGGCACCGACACCGACATACATCTCCACGAAGTCGGAACCGCTGACCGAGAAGAACGGAACGCCCGCCTCTCCCGCGACAGCCTTTGCAAACAGCGTTTTACCCGTTCCGGGAGGGCCTACAAGCAGGACGCCCTTCGGAATTTTTGCGCCAAGATCGGCGAACTTTTTGGGGCTCTTGAGGAATTCGACGACTTCCTTCAATTCCTCTTTTTCCTCTTCCGCCCCGGCGACATCGGAGAAGCGCACTTTAATATTGGTCGATACGCGCGCCTTTGTCTTGCCAAAGTTCATCACCTTTCCGCTTCCGCCGCTCATGGAGCGAAGAATCAGGAAGAATGCAACAATCCCGACCACAAGGACGGCAATGTACAGGACATTCCCCCATCCGGAACCGGCGTTCGGGTCTTCAAACGAGATCTGAATGCCCATATCCATCCAGTTGCGCACATCGGATGCCGTAGCATCATAAAGGCTCGGGCCGACAGTGGAATAGGCATACGCAGCGGCATTGACATCGGTATAGCCATAGAGATTGTAGCCGCTGATGACGATTTTATCGATCTGCTGATCGTCGGGGATTTTACCCGCTGCGTCACCTTCGCCGCGCGAGTCCTCGATCAGTTCGATAAATTGATCATATGTGCGCACTTTCTGTGCGTTGATCTGAGACGTTATCACGAAGTACGCAGCGATCCCGAGCACCGCAACCAGTACGACAATGATAATCGTTTTTACTGTCTTACTCAATCTTTCGTCTCCTTCTGATAATTTTATTGCTCAACGCATAGTATGAGCAATGATACTGCCCCTATTGTACCATGAAATACAGATTATTTCAAGTCTTTGGCGGCAATTCTTTCCGATTTTTCAAAAATATCACGTTTTTTCCTTAAAATAGGCTCTTTTTAGCCTTGCACCTGCCAAAATAGAGGTCAAAATGTTTCATGTGAAACACTTCGGGAAATTTTTTTGGAAAAATAGTGTTTCACGTGAAACACTAAACGCGAAAAAATCATCATTGCGCGAAAAAAGCAATCAAATAAGACGATAAAATCAAAAAAACCGGATAAATACCATATTGATTGCCCGTAAAATTGTTTTATTTCTTCCTTTTTTTTGTCCGAAAATGCATACGCAAAAAAACACCTTTTTATCGCATTGAAAATAAAATTTTAGCGCAAAACGCAAAATATATAAATTTAACGCACAAAAAAATCAATTCGAGGTCTTTTTTTGCGTTTTTCATCCAATACAAAATATAAGATCCGTTAGCGCAAAATTTTTCAACCAAACAAAATCGAACTCAACCTTCATTTTCAAACGCATTTCGTGAATTTTTAAGTTTATGACATCTGAAAAGTTTTGAGAAAAGGAAATACAACCCCTTTCTTCAACCATCCGGATATATGAAAATCGCTTCGCCACAGAGCATTTTATCTTGATTTTGTTGACAGATACCCTTATCTGACACAATAATTAGTCTCTGAAACCCGTAAAAATCCAAAAAACGGCTCAAAAAAACGCTCTCACGTTGTCTGACAGCGATTTTTTAACCATAAAATGCGATTTTCGCGGGCAAAATCAGCCTGTTTCGGCTCAGAAATGGACTTTTTTCCACTTCCGAACTCCTGATTTCAAAAAAGACGGAGATACACAACAAAAAATTTTTACAACAAGTGTTCCAATATGGTCGACTGTCAAAATATAGTTTTTCACACGCGGTGTATTGCTTGTGGATAACTTATAAGAAACAATCATTTATTCACATCAGGCAAATATCGTGTATGTTTCATGTCTATGAACAAAACGACTTTTCCACTTTATCAACATCCTGTGTGGATAACTTGATATTTCCAAAATACAAAAGCAAAACTTTCAACAACGAATATCATCTGTCAACTCTTGCGCTTGCGCAAAAAAAACAAAGTTTCAGATATAAAACAGTTATGCACCTGAACAGTCAAAAAGCGCAAAAAAGACCTGCGCCGAAGATTTCATTCAGCGCAGGTCTTTTACACAGAGTTATCCACAGGATTGTCGATAACCTGTCATCGATGTGGAAAGACGATCAGAGCTCGCGTAAAAAGTGAAACTGAGCGGCCCACTGGAACCATTCCCATTCATAGACCGCTTTTACCAGGCGGCTTTGCGCAATAAATGCGTTGACCGCTTCCAGATTGAGCCAGTAACAGATCGTCAGAATCAGGAAAATCAGAACCAGAGCCTCTGCAAGTCCCAAAATTCCGCCCAAAAAGCGATTGATAACCCGAAAAGCGCCCACTTTATCCACAAGCGCTGTCCCAACTTTTCCGAGGAACCAACTTCCGAGCTTGACGACAAGGAACAGAATCACAAACGAAATGGCAATACTTAACCAATTAGCAATCGTGTCGCCGACTCCGGCCGCGATCGCCGAGGTCAGGCCGAACGAACTTTCCAAGGAATTTTTCAGCGCATTGCAGAACGTAAAAGCCACAAATGCGGCAAAAATCGTGCCTGCAATTTTACAGATCCCCCGAATAAAGCCGCCCCAAGTCCCGAGCAGGATTCCGAAGACGAGGATCAGCACGAATGCGAGGTCAAGCGCCCATGCAGACGATGCAAGAAGATTCACAATTTCTCCTCCTTGCGTCTATTATAGCATATTTTTCCCGAAAAGTCACCTTTCTCGGAATTTTTGTTATAAAATTGCTTCGATCTGCCAAAAATTTCAATATCTTAAGGAGGATCGCAATGGAATACGCCTTTCATTTTAATAATACCATGGCTCGCACGGGAATATATATGGCGCTGCGCTCGGTTCTGGGCGCGTTCGATGCGCCGCCCGTCGTCCTGTGCATCGGCAGCGACCTCGCCGTCGGAGACAGTCTCGGGCCGATCACGGGCACAATGCTCCGTTCCCGCTATCATTTTCGCGGATATATCTACGGCACGCTGCGCAATCCGATCACGGCGAAAGAGGCAAAATACCTCGCCGATTTTATGAAAAAAACGCACCCGCACCGCGTTATTGTCGCAATCGACGCCGCTGTCGGCGATGAATCGGACATCGGACTCATCAAAGTGATTCCCGACGCGCTGCGCCCCGGTGCGGGAACAAACAAGCGTCTCCCGAAAGTCGGCGACGTCTCCGTCCTTGGAATCGTTGCCAAAAAATCAACGCTCTGCTATCCGCTGTTTCACCTCACACGGCTGAATGTCGTCTATGCCATGGCCGACGCCATTTCCGGCGCACTCTACGATCTCTCATTAGATCATAATGTGAATTGTTCACAAAAATGCGTATAAATTCATGCAGAGCTTGTACAAACTTTTATTTCGTTAAATTATTTTCAAAATTTTCGTAGATTTATTGACAAATTGCCGTGCGAAGGGTACAATGAAATCAAATCCATGATAAAGGAGATAACGGCAATGATTAAGACGACGAAAACCAAGACCTACAACACCGAGACCGCTACGGTCGTGAAGAAGGTCACGGTCGGTGCGTTTGGCGATCCCGCCGGCTACGAGATGACGATGTACATGACGCCCGAAGGAGATTACTTCCTCTATACGAACGGCGGTGCGGAGTCTGCGTATAAGACGGAGAAGATCACCTCGTACACCAAGGCAAACGCAAAGAAGTGGCTGGAAGAAAACTAAATTCCAAAAAAAGACCTGCCTGACGGCAGGTCTTTTTTATTTTTTCTTTATTAAATGACGCCTGCGATACGAAGAACAGAGAAACTGGAGCAGGATTGTTTCGGTTCTCGCGTGGCGGAAGGGGCACAGAGTGAGCTATGACCCGCGAACAGAACATAGGAAATTGTAGATCACGCGGAATCAGAAAAGAAACATACAGTAACATACAGTATTTACGAACCTTCCCAACGAAACCGAGCAACTTAAGATCTCCCAGGGTGGCGGAAGCGGCGTTTGCCCGTGATTGCCTTGACGAGACCGAGCCGCTTACGATCTTGCGGGGCGGGGGAAGCGGCGTTTGCCCGTGATTTCCTCGCAGGTCACGCAAAAGACCTCGACAATGGGAAGCGCCGCACACGCTTCGGCGGAAACCTGGGGATAGCCCGTATGTTCGAGCAGCGCTTTCAGACCTCGGGTGCGCTCTTCTCCCGTGCAGCGGCGCACGGTCCCGAACGCGATGACGCTCTCATAGTCCGCCGTCAGCGAATGGCCTGTCTCGACATAGCCGTGGAAGAGATCGAATTCCAGACAGACGCGCCCGTCGCGCGCCATACAATCGATCTTTTTTCCTTCCGTCGCACAGTGAAAGTACACGAAAATGTTCCCGTCTCTGACTTCATACCCGAACGAAAGGGGAACGACATAGGGGTACTCCCCGCCGAACAATCCCAACCGAACGACCTGACTGCGGTCAATGACCGATCGGATCTCCTCAGACGCCGTAATGGCACGCTCGCTCTTGCGCATTGTTTCCTCCGTCAAAGAACGGGCGGGACAAACGTCCCGCCCGTTTCATCATTCATCCTGTTTGTCGTCCTCGTCCTTGCCGAGGTAGGTTCCGAAGAATCCCGAAAAACTTCCCTTGCGATAGCCGCTCGATGCGCCACTGTCGCCCTTGAAGCTCGTGCCCGAGGATTCGGGCGTACCGTCTGCCGGAAGCTCGCGCTTCGGATAGGGCTTGCGATCGCGGAACTTGTCCCCGCCGCGGTTGCCGCGGTATCCGCCGTCGCGTCCGTCGCGGTTGAATCTGCCGCGGCTGCCGTCCTTTCTTCCGCCGCGGAAGTCACCGCGGTCACCTTTTCTGTCATACGTCTTGAGGTTTTTGGGGATAATGACCACAAACCGCTGCGGTTCTTTTCCCTCGCTCTTGGTGGTGACGTCGGGATTGTCGACGAGCGCCGCATGGATGATCCGCCGCTCATAGGGGTTCATCGGCTCGAGGCGCACGCGCTTGCCGAGACGCACCGCCTTGGCCGCAAGTTTGTTCGCGACGCGCTTGAGCGTCTCTTCGCGGTCCTCGCGGTAGTTCTCGCAGTCGACGACGACGCGCTTGTACTCCTTTCTGCCCGTATTGGCGACCGCGCCTGCCAGGATCTGAATGGCGTCGATGATCTCGCCGCGGCGGCCGATGATGTTCTTTGCCGATGCCGCCGTCAGTTCGATGACGATTTTTTCATCCTCTGCCTTGAGCTCTACGGCCGCTTCCGTGCCGATGAGGGGGAGCAGTCCTTCCAGAAACGCGACTGCGCGCTCGCCGTCCGTGCGCTTTTCCCTGACGGTGAGTTTCACCTGTGCGGGCTTCGATCCGATCAGGCGCTTTTTTCCTTCGTCGAGCACTTCGACCTCGACATCCTCTTCCTGCAAACCGAGCGTTTCCAGCCCGGTCTTGACGGCCTCTTCCACCGTCTTTCCCGTGAAAATGTTTTCCATGCCCTTATTCCTTCTTTATTATTTGCCGCATCAACGGCCCTTGTTTTTGTCGTTCTTCTTTCCGTTCGCACGTTCGCGCGCCTCGCGCTCGAGCATCCACTTGGGTTTGTTGGAATTGACCTCAATGACCTGCTTCTCCTCCTTTTTGCGGAACACCTGTCCGAGAATGAAGTTGGACGAGAGCGTCACGAGAAGGGAGAACAAGCTCGAAATGAGCATATAAATGGTGAACGCGGCACTGTACATGAACGCAAACACCGCATAGATGAGCGGCATCATGATGAGCATGATCTTCTGCGTCTTGGCGCCCTGGCCGTCCACCGTCTGATACTGGCTGCTCTCCTTCTGCGAGCGCATCATGATGAACTGCGAGAGCACCATGAGCCCGATGGAGAGAACGATGAGTCCGAAATAGCCGTTCGGCTGCTCCTTTTCCGCGGAGAGCCCCGCCGTGAGGTCGTTGTAGTTCTGTTCGCTGAGAATGTTCTGAAGGGGCGCCGTCGAACCGTCCGCAAGCGTGACGTTGACGTTTCCGAAGTTCTTCTGGAAGGTGGCGTAGTCCTCCGGAACGGGGTGGTTATAGGAGACGTCGGGATACCAGACGTTCTCCACCCACAAGAAGTTGGCGCGGTGGCCTTCGTACCACGTCTTTGCCGCCGTCGCACCCAGACCCTTTACATAGGAAAGGCAGGCGCTTTCAAAGTTCTCCGCCTCCGTGAGGGAGGTATATGCCTCGGCATCGTTCGCCTGCAGATACGCCGAGAGCCTGTCCGTATCGATGCTGTATTCGCGCGTGACGTTGGTCGCCTCCAGACTGTAACCGTAGGAGAGATACTTTGCCGCATCCTCGGCGACGACGGTCATGTAGTAGGCGACATTCTGCGTCGCGACGACGGTATAGACGACACCGTTTTCCGTGAACGCTTCGTTCATTTTGACGCCGCGGGTGTTTTCCGTTCCCGCTTCGTCCTTCCACGTCAGGGTGATGGAACCGTCCTCGGCGACGACGACGGCGCCCGCTTCGTCCTTGACGGCGGAGTAGTCGATGCCGTCCACGCTGTTTTCGAGAACGGCGGCGTTGTACGCTCCCGACATCTGGACGAAGAAGTCAAGGTTCGCATACCGCGAATAGGCGTTGAAGCCCTGGAAGGCGATGATGATGACCGCAAACGAGATGATCATGGGCAGACAGGCGCCGAACATGCTGTAACCGTTCTTCTTGTACAGCTCCATCATCTTCTGGTTGTACATCGTCTTGTCGTTGGCGTACTGTTTCTGCAGCTTGTCGAGGTCGTCCTTCATGCCGCGCATGATGAGCGTCTGTTTGCGCGTCTTGACGCGCTGATAGATATCAAACGGCAGCGTGATCGCCTTCAGAATGAGAGTAAAGCAGATAATGCCGACACCGATGATGCCGACACTCTCGATGATTGTCTGGACGAACCGTCCCAGCCAGTCGAGGCCGATCCGATACCCGTCCTGCAGCATGGAGACGGAAACGCTGCTGAGTAACGTCATGAACGATTGCATAATTTCTCGCTTATCATAGGAGCCACTTCTTTTTGAAGGGCGCTTCGGGCGCGGGATCGATACCGCCCTTGGAGAGGGGATTGCACCGCAGGATGCGCCACATCCCGCACACGATGCCCGGAAGGACGCCGAGGTTGTTGATGCACCGCTTGGTGTACTCCGAGCAGGTGGGCGTATAGAGACACGTCCCGTGCGAGAGGTACTTCTGATAAAAACAGATCATGCGGATGCAAAGCCCCTTGAAATAGGGCTTAAATATCTTTCTTCTGAGAAAGATCCGGAGAAACTGCGCGTTTTTCCTCAGCAGGGGTCCCGGCGTGAGGGCGGACAAGTTTCTCTCTTCGGAATATCTTTCCGACATCTCTTGCGAATGCGGCATACGAATATTCCTTCGCCGCCCGCGGAATGAGCAGGATACAGCAAGATATGCCAAGGCATTCCGCATTGGAGCGGAATGCTTCCCGCAGCAGCCGCTTGATGCGGTTGCGTACGACACTTTTGCCATATTTTTTACCGACACACACCGCAAAGCGCGTCTTGTCGGAGGGCATCCAGACGATCGTCAGGCTCTCCGCGTGTGCCCTTTTCCCAACCCGCAGGATTTTCGTAAAGTCCTTTGCTCTCTTGATCCGCAGGTACTTCATGGAGCGTTAAGCGGAAACGTGCTTTCTGCCCTTGTTTCTTCTTCTCTTGATGGTGTTTCTTCCGCCCTGCGTCTTCATGCGCACGCGGAATCCGTGGACCTTGTTTCTCTGACGCTTCTTGGGCTGATACGTTCTCTTCATAATAACTCCTTGTATGCTTTTCTTTTTGCACGCTTTTCAGAATTTTTATAGGCTATGTTTGATTATAGGCGATTTCCCGCATTCCGTCAAGCGATTATGCGACGTTTCTGACGGGTAAAATGAGATACAGGCTGTCTTTTGCCTCGGCATTCTGCACGATGAAGGGGGAGACCGCCCCGTTGAAGGAGAGCACCACGTTCTCTTCCTGCAAGGCGTGCAGCGCATCCAGAAGGTACTTCGCGTTCATCGAGATGGCCATTTCCACGCCGTTCGTGGTCGCCTTTACGACCTCGGCGACGTTCCCGAAATCGGACACGGAGGACACCTTGACGCTCTCGGCGGCGATCTCCAGCGAGACGAGGTTGTTCTTGTCGCCGCGGATGAGAATGGCGGCGCGCTCGACGGAGGCGATCAGCTCCTCTTTTTTGACGGTCACCACCGTCGTGAAGGAAGCCGGCACGACGTTCTCCTTGCGGATGAAGTCCCCCTGATAGAGACGGGAGACGACCGTCGTCCCCTCCGACTGCACGAGCAGCATCCCGCCCTGCGTATAGAGGGTGATCTCCTCTTCGTCCTTTTCCAGCATCCGCGCGATCTCGGCGAGCGTGCGCGCGGGACAGATGATGCTCTTTTCGCCGCTCTTGGCGAGAATGGGCACCGAGGCGATCGCCAGGCGATAGCCGTCCAGCGCGGTCACTTCCAGCTTGTCCCCGAACTCCATGAGGCAGCCCTTGAGCACGGGACGCGAATCGTCCTGCGCGCAGCAAAAGGTCGTCTCGGCGATGATCTTTTTGAGGTCCTCCTGCTTCATGGTGAAGGAATTTTCCCCGACCGTGAAGTCGATTTTGGGAAATTCCTCGGCGGAAAGGCTCTGCATGAACGTCCCCGCGTCACGGTAGCGGATCTCCACGCCCTTGTCGCCCGTCGAAATGCTGATCTCCTCGCCGGAGAGCTTCCCGATAAAGTCGGAAAACAGCTTTCCGGGGACGCAGGTCTCGCCCTCTTCAAAGATCTCCGCCTTCACGCTCTTGCGGATGGAGAGTTCCCCGTCGGTGGCGAGGAGGGTAACTTCTTCGCCGAACGCCGATAGCTTGATGCACTCCATGACGGGCGCCGTCGTACGGACGGCGCATGCCTTGCTCACCTTGATGACCGCCTCCGAGAGGGAGAGTCCGTCGCACACAAATTTCATCGCTTTGCCTCCTTGGATACAGGATATAAAAAGAAAGATAGAATAGTAATAATAGTAATAGTGTCTGTGGAAATGTGGACAAGCCGAACAAGCTGTCCGTGCCTGTCCTCCGAATACCCATATTATAGCGAAAAAGGGCGGAAATTTCAAGCGATTTGGGGTATTTTTCAAAAAGAGAGCGGGGGAGAAGGGCGTGGAGAACGCTGTGGACAGGCTGTGCGGAACGTGTGGGGAAAGTCGGGCGATGTGGAGAGAAAAACGCGCATTCGGGGAAAGGAGAGGAGGAGGAAGAGGGAAGCGGACGGGAAATCCACAGAGCAATCGACAATGTGGAAAAAGAAGGAGGATGTTTTCGACAAACGGTTGAAAAGGGCGGCGCGGTATGCTATAATGAGAATATGCAGGAAAAAACACCCGATTTTGCCGGACTTGCGCGGGAAATGGCGCGAAACGGCGAGCAGTTTGAGAAATTTTATGCAATGCTGACGGAGAACAACGCGGCGTTCAATCTGACGGCGATCACGGAGCGGGAGGAAGTTATCCACAAACACTTCCTGGATTCGCTTGCGGGAGCGGCATATCTGCCCGCTGGCGGGCGGATTGCGGAAGTCGGATCGGGGGCGGGGTTCCCGTCGGTGCCGCTTGCCATCGTGCGCAGGGACGTGTCGTTCACGCTCATCGAGAGCACGGGGAAGAAGTGCGCGTTTTTGCGCAAGGTGAGCGAAGCGCTGGGGCTGAATCTGACCGTGGTGCAGATGCGCGCGGAGGAAGCGGGGCGCGACGCGGCATACCGCGGGCAGTTCGACGCGGTCATCGCGCGGGCGGTGGCGCCGTTGGTGCCTTTGTGCGAGTACTGTCTGCCGCTCGTGAAGCAGGGCGGACGGCTGATCGCGTGGAAGGGGAGCGAAGACGAGACGCCGGGTGCGGTGCATGCGGTGAAGGTGCTGGGCGGAGGCAATCTGCGGACGGTGGCATACGAGCTGCCGAACGGCTACGGTGCGCGTCGGCTGGTGCTGGCGGACAAGGTGTCTCACACGCCCGAGAAGTATCCGCGCGGGCACGGAAAGGAACGAAAAGACCCGATCGTATAGGGCAAAAGAGAGCCATATGGGAAACACGTGTGCATTGACGGGGCATCGTCGGCTGCCCGCGAATTTTGATAAAGTTGCGCTGTACGAGGCCTTGGAGGCGATGATCTTCCGCGGGTGCGACCGATTTTTATGCGGGATGGCGCGGGGGTTTGATCTGGAGGCATTGGCGTGTCTGACGCAGTTGCGGAAGAAGTATCCGATCGCGCTGGTGGCGTGCATTCCGTACCGGGGGCAGGAGAGCGGGTTTCCGGAGCGGGAGAAGGAGAAGTATCGGGCGCTTTTGAAGCAGTGCGACGAGCGGGTGTATCTGTCGGGGGAATATTCGCAGGGCTGTCTGCTGGCGCGCGACCGGTACATGGTGGATCGTGCGGACGTTTTGCTTGCGTACTGTACGCGCAAGACGGGCGGGACGGCGTACACGGTGCGTTACGCGGCGGAGAAAGGCGTTGCTGTGGAAAACCTTGCGCACGGGCAGAAAATTTGAAGTGGAAATGTGAAAAACCGTGCAGATTTTCATAAAAAAAGGGGAAACCCTATCGCGCGCGCAATACATTTAATAAAATAGAAGAAGAGAGTTATCCACAGTCTGAGAGAATGGAATGTGGATAACTTTTTTATGACAAAAAAAGCGGGGGAAGAGAGGAAAAAGAAAAATTTTTTCAGAAAGGGGAGGGGGCGAGAAAAAGAGAACAAAACGGACAAAAGCGGGGAAGGCGGAAAAAAATCCCATATGTTGTGTTTGGAGTTTGGAATGGGTACATTTTGTGGACGAATGGTGGAAAATTCTCAAACGTTCTCGAAAAAAAGAGAAAAAATTTTCAACAAAAAACGTGAAAAAAATCAAGGGAAAAAGGGGTATGGAAAAGATTGGCAGGGGCATATATAAATACATTATAGGGAAAAATCAAAAAAACTTTGCTGAAAACGGTTGACAAGGAATATGAAATGAGTTATAATCGTTCACACAAAAGGATGGCTGCATATGCGGCAAATTTTCGCATGCAGGAATTCTTTTGGGAGGATGAGAAGAACGATGAAAGAGAATTCCCGTTGAGAAACGGCGGCTTTTTCGGAACAGATCGTACTTCAACCAAAAATTTTTAGAACAAAAAAAGGAGAAAGTGAGTATGGTTCAGAGAATCAGGCATTTGGTTGCGAAAGTGCTTATGCTTCTTTTGACCGTCTGCATGGTGATCGGCGCCGCTTTTCTGTTCGCGGGCTGTTCTGAAGACGGCAAAAGCGTACAGTCCTTTGCAATCAGCAACGGGGAACTCATCGTTACCTATTCGGACGGAACGACGGAGAACCTCGGCAGCGTAGTCGGCACGAACGGCACGCAGGGCGAGCAGGGCCCTCAGGGTCCTCAGGGCGACAAGGGTGACCAAGGCGATAAGGGCGACCCTGGCCGTGGTATCGTGAAAGTTGAGATCGTTGACGGCAACCTGATGGTTACCTTTACCGATAGCGATACGCCCGTGAATGTCGGTAAAGTGGATGAAGCGGATGCAATCGCCGTTGCCGACATTAAGACGGAAGTGGTCGATGGGACGACGTACATTGTCATTACATACACCGATCCCGAGAAGGAAGCAACGAGGATTCCCGTTGCGAGCCTTCTTCCCACCTGCGAGCATGAATTCTACGAGATCACGCTTACGGAAGCGACCTGCCAGGAAGGCGGCGTTATCCTGAGCGTCTGCGAGAAGAACTGCGGCACGGCGCACATTGATTTCACGGAAGTCAATCCCGACAATCACACCTACGTCGATACGCTTACGATGCCCACCTGCGAGGCAGACGGCTTCATCACGCGTACCTGCACGGGCGGCGATTCCGAAGTTACGGTCACGCTTGAGCAGATCCTTGCGGATGCAGAGGGCGAGAACATCTTTGCTGACCTGCTTGCTGCAAACGAGATCACCGATCCTGCAACGCAGCTTGCAAAGACGGGTCACGACTATCAGTACACCTATGTTAAGCCTACCTGCACGGCAGACGGTTACTTCACCTATGTCTGCGCAAACAACAAGGAAGAGACCGGCAAGGTCACGATGGAGCAGATCGCGGCAGATCTTGCACTTCCCGAGGCAGAGCGTCAGTATGCGCAGGCTTGTGAGGATGCAAAGATTACGTCCGCAGATCAGATGAAGATGACCGGTCACTCCGGCGAAGAGAAAGGCAAATGGATCACGGTTGTCGACGAGGGTGCGAACATCTGCGTGGACGGCGGTCAGAAGCTCCTTGTCTGCTCCTACTGCATGGAGCATGTCTATAAGGCAGAGGCGATCGAAGCAAAGGGTCACGTCGTCACGGCTGAATGGAAGGTCACGGTTGTTCCTACGCTTACCGAGAAGGGCGAGATCATGGGCGCATGCGAAGTCTGCGGACTGACTGCGGCTACGGTCGAGATTCCCGCTCTCAATGAGACCGATTACAACTACAGCGTTTCGAAAGAGGCATCCTGCACCGAAACGGGTATCGATGTCTATACCAAGACGATCGGCGGTCTTGATCTCAGATTTGAGGTCGTCACTTCGGCTGCGCACAATGTCGGCGGCGTTTCGATGCCTCTTGACAAGGTCTACAGCCAGCAGGAGATGGAAGCGCTCGGCGAAAAGGGCGGCATCTCCGGTAACTATCCTGCAACCTGCCTGGACGACAGCGGTCTTGGCTACTTCTACTGCGATAGCTGCGGCGAGCTCTATATCGTCCATGTCAGCGGCCCCCACACCTATACGGAAAAGGATCTCGTCGACGAGAAGGAGCCTACCTGCTACGAGGCCGGTTGGAAAGATTATGTTTGCTCCGTCTGCAGTAAAACGGTCAGAATCCCTCAGCCGATGGTAGCGCACACCTATGGTCAGCCTTCCGTCAGCGGAAATGCAGAAGATGGCTACACCATTACGCTTACCTGCTCGGTTTGCCCCGAAGGCACCGCTGGTCATACGAAGACCATCAAGGCGCTTACTTGGGAGAAAGACGAAGAGGCAAGCAAAGAAGCAACCTGCAAGGCAGCAGGACAGAACGTCTTCAATTACACCTATAAGGAAACGGAAGACGGCGAGATTCAGAATGGCACGTACACCGAGGTTCTTCCTCAGCTGCCTCATACGAGCGTCAACGGCGGAACGTATGTTGTCGGCGAGGACGAGGATACGGTCTATCTTTGGACGAAGGTCGATGAAGTTTCCGGTAACTATCCTGCAGACTGCACCACGATCGGACAGGGTATCCTTCGTTGTGAGGATTGCGGAACGGTGTTCATCGTTCCTGTTACCGGCGCGCATACCTATGGCGAAGGCGTTCTCACCAAGCCTACCTGTGAGGATCCCGGCTATATCACCTATACCTGCACGAAGGATGCTGCTCATAAGCTTGTCATTGATCAGGCTGCCCTCGAAAAGGCGCAGACAGAGGATGTGGAAGCCTATGAAGAGTACATGGCGATCCTTGAGAAGGCGGGTCTTGAGAGCCTGAAAGCTCTTGACCACGTCTATACCGCAGAACCCGTTATCGACATCGATACGGAGACGATGAGCGGAACGATCACCTTCACCTGCGATCGTTGCGGGTATAAGTGGGTCGTGGAAGGCAAGAACTTCAAAAAGGATGAAGAGCAGAGCGTTGCTTCCACCTGCGAGACGGCCGGATATGATTACTACACCTATGAGTATGATCTTCCGGAGGGCGGCACGGAAAGTGACTTCATCAAGGTTCCTCTTCCTCTTGCATCCCACAAGAACAGCAAGGGTACGGTATATGATCCCGCAAAGCAGGTCTACCTTGCAAGCGAAGTCGACGAAGTTGCCGGCAATTATCCTGCAGACTGCTTGACGAAAGGTCAGGGTACTATTAAATGTGCTACCTGCGAAACCGTGTTCATCGTCACTGTTCAGGGTGATCATACCTACACGACGGTAGAATGGCAGACGAAGGAGGCTACCTGCACCGAGGGCGGATATCAGTATAAGCACTGCTCCGTCTGCGATAAGGACATCATCAAGGAAGACAGCGCTACGCAGCCTCTTGGTCACAGCTACACCTATAACGTGACCACGCAGGCAACTGCTACGACCGCAGGCGTCCTGACCGGAACCTGCAGCCGCTGCAATACGACTGTCACTTATGAGCTTCCTGCAATCAGCACGGAGAATGGTTACAAAGAGGTTACGACGGTTCCGCCTACCTGCCAGAGCCCCGGCTACACCGAGTATCAGTACGTTGTGAAGGAAGGCGAGAAAACGATCTTTACTTACACGGTTCGCGTTACGATCCCCGCAGTTGATCACAACCTTGAACAGGGTCACGACTATACGTGGGAGTTCAACGGCTATACCTACACGGGTACGTACTGCAACCTTTGCGGCCAGATCATTGTCACCAGCAAGACCCCGATCGAGACCGAGACGCCTGAAGTTGGTGCGTAAGGCTTTCAGCTCATCCCGCCAAAGGAGCAATCCGATGGCACACACGGTTGGTGTGAATTATTCAAGATAACTTCTCATCATCCATTATAAAAAAGAAGACAGCAGACTTCGGTCTGCTGTTTTCTTTTGTTCTCAAAAAAGCGGAAAGCGGCGAAAGCACTTTGTTCTCACGGAGAGGGGAATGCAACAAAGGCAAATCGATATCGCGGCAAAATGTCACATCGCGGCAAACTTCGTCAAAATCCGTATGGTGAGGTATGGTACACTCGTTATAAAGAGGTATTGTATGGCATACGAAAAGCGAGTTTGTGTTTTGCGGCAGATCCGCAAGGGGTTTTCGGCGGACGGCAGTGCGTTGACGGGAGCCGTATATGCGGAGCGGCTCGGGACGGAGCTGACGGTGACGCCGCGGATTGCGGCGTTATCGCCCTTGCGGGAAGGGCGGTATGCGCTCTATCTTTGGGCGGACGATCAGACGTTTTGTCTGGAACTCAAGGGAAATTCGCCCATTCGGCTGGAGAACGCGCCGTCCATTGCCGCGGGGTTTGCGGCGTTGCTTTGTTTTGTGAAGGGCGAGCCTTCGCCGATCGCCTACGGAAGATGCGGTGCCGCTCCGGCGAATTATGCGCCGCTTCTGGCGGAGCCGGAAGTCCGCAAGCGTCCCGTTCCCATTCCGCGCCCGCCCGTAGAGATTCCCATGCCGAACGCGCCGAACGTCCCGCTTGCGCCCACCGTTCCCGTTCCGGGGCCGTTGCCCGATGACGGCTCACACGGCAGCCCACACGACGGGCGCGCCGCCGCGCGCTACAATGACGAAGCCATCGCTGCCGACAACTATTTCCCTGACGCGGCTCATGGCGATGAAAAAGCTTCTGCTTCGGCGGAAGGCGAAACCGGCGCGGCGGCTGTCGGTGATGCGCACGATCTTTTTCTGCGCCCGCGCGGCGCGCTTACATACTACTACTCCGTAAAGGACCGTCTTGACGCGGCCTTTTCCGCAGGCGAGCGCGACACCCGTCTGTGTGCCGTTTATCCGCAGTCAGAGTGGGTCAGACAGGGCGACGCGCTTCTCGGGATCATCTATGCGGAGGGCATTCCGCGGTGGCTCTGCGTGGCCGCAGAGGGCGAAAAACCGACCGCCATGGGAGAACACGCGATCTTCGTTCCCGCGTCTCCTTACACCGATTCCGGCTTTTGGGTGGTCTTTCAGGACGCGGACACGGGCGAGTACGTCTCCGTTTCCGAGCAATGAACGGGGCCGATCCATGCGCGCCCGTACACCCGTCATATCTTTGCAAGCGAGCATTAAGCGAAAATCCTAAAAAAAGAGGCGCGGCGTCAAGTTTGACGCCGCGCCTTTGTATTGGAGAAAGGATAGTCTGAATGGAAGGGGATCTCCGAAAACAGGGCCTGCGCCCGTTGCCGAATGGAAGGAAATCCCTGAAACGGAGTCCGCATCCCGTTGCCGAAGTTCCGATATTTCCTCGCGCTTGCCGATGCGGGGAGGTATGCGTTTGTCTCCGAGGGGGAAGTCTTTTCAGGATTTCGTCTGCGGTTCGGCGGTTGCGGGAGCGGCAGATTTTTTCCAGGGACGGAAGACGAGCTTGCCGAAGGGGATCATAAACTTATTGAAGAGCTTTGCGAGCAAACCGACAAAGAGCGCGGCGGCCACGGTGCCTTCGCGCACGGCGGCGAGCCGATGCAGGAAGATGAAGGAGAGGGCGACGGAGATGATGACGAAGGAGCAATCGACGCAGACCTTCATGTAGCCGAACTTGACTTTGGGGAGGAGCTGGCACATGGCGAGGGAGAGGCCTTCGCCCGCGAGGGTCGTCACGTTGGCGGTCACCTCGATGCTGACGCCGAACGCGACAAGCACGATGCCTGCGGCGCAGATGAGCCATTGCTGCCAGTATGTATTAGGCAAGAGGTTGGGCATGCAGGCGAGGGCGAGGTCGCATTCTTCCGAAGATGTGTGCATATGATTTATTCTCCTTGTTTTGACAGATTTGCGTAAATTTGTTCGAGCGCCGCATACCGCTCTTTTTTCTGTTCGGCGGTCATGGAAGAGAAGGCGTTCTCCTCGGCGCGCGCGAAGATCTTCTCCGTCTGCGCGGCCGCCCGCCGTCCTTCGTCCGTGAGGTAGACAAACAGCGAACGTCGGTTGCCCGGTTCGCGGCGGCGTTCGATGAGGCCTGCCTGCTCCATGCGCTCAAGAAGGCTTCCGACCGTTGCGGCTTCGATTTCGCAGGAACGTGCAATGGATTTTTGCTCGACGCCCTCATGCTCCGAAAGAAGCTCCAGGATCTTGGGCTGTCCCGAAGTCAGCCCCAGCGCTTTTGCCTCCGCCATCACCGTGCGGTGCATGACGAAATACGCCTTCATCAGCATATGGTGAAAGGAATGCTGCATAACGGCCTCCCGAATGATAAGACTTATTACAATAAGCTTGCTTATTATGTGCAGGAGACAAACGGCTGTCAACCGTTTGAAGGGGGAGAAGCAAATTTTTTCGCAGAAAAACCGAGGCGAGTTCAGGAGATCGGAAGACCGCCGCCGCAGGACGTACAGGGCGTTGGCAATGACGCCGCGGAGCGGGAAATGGAAGGCAGAAGACCGCCGCCGCGGGGCGGGAAATGGAAGGCAGAAGACCGCCGCCGCGGGGCGGGAAATGGAAGGCAGAAGACCGCCGCCGCGGGGCGGGAAATGGAGAGCAGAGGCTTGCCGCCGCGGGACGTGCAGGGCATTGGCAATGACGGCGCGGGGAAAAGCGGCGCGGGATGCAGTCGGGCGAAGGGGCGGGGGGAGCGGGCGCAATGAAGGAGGAAAAAATTTCTCGCGAGAAAGTGCATCCAATTTCTTTACAAGTTGCGGAAAGTGTGGTAAAATGTATCGTGGGATGCGAGCGGCATAATTTTCGCTATCTTCCCCATACCATGGAAGAGCGGTACCGTGGAAGCGCGGTGACGAACGCCAAAGGCACATGGTACATGACAAGGATACTTTTTCAGGAGGAAAATATATGGCATACCCCACAAAGAACAAGAAGGTCATTGCCTTCGTCGAAGAGAGCGCAAAGCTTGCTTGCCCGGACAAGATTGTCTGGATCGACGGAAGCGAAGAGCAGCTTGCAGCGCTTCGTAAGGAAGCCTGCGAAACGGGTGAGATGATCGAGCTCAACCAGGAGAAACTTCCCGGATGCTACTATCATCGTACCGCGCAGAACGACGTCGCCCGCGTCGAGGACCGTACGTTCATCTGCTGCCGTGAAAAGGAGAACGCAGGCCCCACCAACAACTGGATGGATCCCAAAGAGGCGTACAAGATGTGCGCAGACATTGCCCGCGGCCAGATGAAGGGCAGAACGATGTATGTCATTCCCTATTCGATGGGCGTGATCGGATCCCCCTTCTCCAAGATCGGCATTGAGGTGACGGACTCCATCTATGTCGTTCTCAACATGGCGATCATGACGCGTGTCGGACTTGCCTGCTATGAGCAGCTTGGCGAGGACGGCGACTTCATCAAGGGTTTCCACGCAAAGTGCAACGTCGATCCCGAGAAGCGCTACATCATGCACTTCCCCGAGGACGACACGATCATTTCGGTGAACTCCGCTTACGGCGGAAACGTGCTTCTGGGCAAGAAGTGCTTTGCGCTTCGCATTGCGTCCTACCTCGGCAAGACGGAGGGCTGGATGGCCGAGCACATGCTCATCCTCGGCGTCACCTTCCCCGACGGCAGAAAGAAGTACGTTGCGGCGGCTTTCCCGTCCGCATGCGGCAAGACCAACCTTGCCATGCTCATTCCGCCCAAGCACTATCTGGAAAAGGGCTATAAGATCGAGACGGTCGGCGACGATATCGCGTGGATCCGTGTGGGCGAGGACGGCCGTCTTTGGGCGGTCAACCCCGAGAACGGATTCTTCGGCGTCGCGCCCGGCACCAACGAGAAGAGCAACCCCAACGCGCTTGCCGCAACCAAGAAGGGGACCATCTTCACGAACGTCGCCATCAACCCTGCGGACAACACCGTGTGGTGGGAGGGCCTGACCAAACCGGCTCCCGAGCACCTCATCGACTGGCTGGGCAACGACTGGACGCCCGCTTCCGGAACGAAGGCGGCGCATCCGAACTCCCGTTTCACGGCCCCTGCCGTCAACTGCCCCTGCCTTTCCGCGGCGTTCAACTCCAAGGAAGGCGTGCCGCTTGACGCCATCATCTTCGGCGGCCGCAGAGCGACCACGACGCCCCTTGTCTATCAGTCCCGCGACTGGGATCACGGCGTGTTCGTCGGCTCCATCATGGCATCCGAGACGACGGCTGCCGCAACGGGTGCGACGGGCGTCCTGCGCCACGACCCCATGGCTATGAAGCCTTTCTGCGGCTATCACATGGGCGACTACTTCGCACACTGGATCGAAATGGGCAAGAAGGTCAAGAACCCGCCCAAGATCTTCAACGTCAACTGGTTCCGTCAGGACGAGAAGGGCGAATTCCTGTGGCCGGGCTTCGGCGACAACATGCGCGTTCTCGAGTGGATCCTCAACCGCTGCGACAACGCCGTGGACGCTCAGGAGACCGCGATCGGCTATGTTCCCTATGCGAAGGACATCGACCTCGAAGGGCTTGACTACTCCCGCGACACGCTGGAGAGCATCCTCTACGTCGACAAGGCACGTTGGAGCGCCGAGGCGGACGAGATCGCTTCCTTCTATAAGCAGTTCGGCGACAAGCTGCCCGCAGAGCTTTCCGAGAGCCTTGCAACGCTGAAGGCAAACTGCAACAAGTAAACTGCAACAAGTAAAATACAGTCAAAAAGGCGGCACCGCGCGTGCCGTCTTTTTTGTTGGAAAAGGGCTGCCGACGGGCGCGCTTTCACGCAGTTTTCGCCGAGGATATAGCGGCGAGCGTTGGACAGCGGCGGGCGGGTGTGCTATAATTGTGGTATCACAGGGGAAAGGGAGGCACCCATGACCGAAGACGAGCGCATTGCGCAGCTCTTTTTCTTTTTATTGGAGCGGGGATTTACCTTTGAACGCGATTACAGCAAGGGGACGGACTCCACCTGTACGCAGATCTACCGCTTTCGTCTGAATGCGGCGAACTATCTCGAATACCGCGTCCTGAGCGAGCACGAGCGCACGCTTGTGGTCTGCGTGCGCGGCGAGAAACGATTCCCCGCCGTGGGAAAGAAGTATGCCGCCTTTCGCCGCCGCTGGAAACTTCACCGCCTCTTTCAGAAAAAGGACGCGTGGGAGTTTGCCGCCGACCTCTGCCGCCACGATCTGGAAGTGACGGGCAAGGTGTTCGGCCTGGAAATCTGAATCCGACGCCCGCCCGAAAACAGCGGAAAGACTGCGGAAAACCGCCCGAAAATCGCAGGAAAACGTGCGGGAAAAAGCGCGTAATTTCACAGACACAAAGCAAAAATCATGTCAACGAGAAACGCCCGCCCGTCTTTGCTCAGGCAAAGACGGGCGGGCGCATTGTTTTCTGCAAAAGCGCCGATCGGGCGCAGGTGGTGTGCCGCTTGTAAGGGATCAGAGTCCGATGAGGGCGGCGAGGTTGAACTGGCTGAACACGACGACGCACACGAGCGAGACGGTACTCATGATCTTGATGAGGATATCGAGGGAAGGCCCGACGGTATCCTTGAGGGGATCGCCGACGGTATCGCCGACGACGGCGGCATCGTGGGCGGGGGAGCCTTTTCCGCAGCCCTCCACGCCGCCTGCCTCGAGGTATTTTTTGGCGTTATCCCAGGCGCCGCCGGCGTTTCCGGTATAGAGGGCGAGCATGATCGCGGAGACGGTCGCGCCGAAGAGGACGCCGCCGACGAAGTACGCGCCGAACAGGAAGCCGCAGACGACGGGGAAGGCGATGGAGATGACGGCGGGCAGGATCATCTCTTTGAGGGCGCCCTGCGAGGAGATGGTGATGCAGGTCTTGTAGTCGGGTTTTTGCGCGCCGGAGAGGATGCCGGGGAATTCGCTGAACTGGCGGCGGACTTCCTTGACCATATTGCGGGCGGCCTTGGCGACGGCGTTGATGAGCATTCCGCTGAACAGGAAGGGCAGGGCGGCGCCGACGATGGCGCCGACGAGCACGTCGCGCGAGAAGAGGTTGAGGAGCAGGTCGTTCATGAAGGAATAGAGGTAGCTGCTCATCATGGACACGGTGGCGAGGGCGGCGGAGCCGATGGCGAAGCCTTTGCCGATGGCGGCGGTGGTATTGCCGACGCTGTCGAGCTTGTCGGTGATGCGCCGGACGTCCTCGTCGAGGCCGCTCATTTCGGCGATGCCGCCGGCGTTGTCGCTGATGGGGCCGTAGGTATCCACGGACACGGTTGCGGCGACGAAGGAGAGCATGCCCATGGCGCCGCAGCCGACGCCGTACATGCCGCCCACGGCGAAGCAGAGGTAGATGGCGATGCCGAGCACGATGACGGGGAGCATACAGGAGATCATGCCCGTGGCCATGCCCTGCGTGACGGTCAGTGCGCTGCCCTCTTTGCTTGCCTGGGCGATGGCGCGGGTAGGTTTGTGGTCATAGCTCGTGTAGTATTCGGAGAACATGCCGATGACGATTCCGGCGATGATGCCGATGGCGGCGGCGACCCAGGGGGATACGCGGCCGATCGCAAAGGATGCGAGGGCGAGCTGAGAGGAGGCCTCGTCTGCGAAGAGGAACCAGCACAACACGAAGCCGAAGAGGATAGTCACGCCCGCGGAGATCCAGGTCGCGAGGTTGAGTTCGCGGTGCGGGTCGTCCGAGAGCTTGCGTTTGACGAGGGGGAAGGAGATCCCGAGGATGCACCCGAAGAGGCCGATGGCGGCAAAGAGGATGGGGAAAGCGACCATTTTGGCGTAGAGGGTGGGGGAGGTAAAGGCGTTGTGCGAGAAGATCTCGAGGGCGAGGATGGCGCAGGAGAGGATGGCGCCGACGTAGCTTTCGAGGAGGTCGGAGCCGAGGCCTGCGACGTCGCCGACGTTATCGCCGACGTTGTCCGCGATGGTGGCGGGGTTGCGCGGGTCGTCCTCGGGGATATGGGCCTCGGTCTTGCCGACGAGGTCGGCGCCCATGTCCGCGGCTTTCGTATAGATCCCCCCGCCGACGCGGTTGAACATGGCGATGACGCTGCACCCGAGCGCATAGCCCGAGAGAATGAGCGAGAGGTTATAGCTCTGACCGGTGATGGGGTTGATGTGTTCGGGGAGTTTTCCTGCGCCGTCCAGGAGGAGCATTCCCTCCCAAAGGCCGAAGGCGAGGTAGACAATGAGCACGCCGAGCAGGGCGAAGCCGGCCACGCACAGGCCCATGACGCTGCCGCCGCGGAAGGCGACTTTGAGCGTCTTTCCGGTGTTGCGGGATTCATTGGCGGCGTTGGTGACGCGGACGTTCGCATAGGTGGCGATCTTCATGCCGACGAGTCCCGCGAGCGAGCTCATCAGCGCGCCGAGGAGGAAGGCGAGCATGGTCTCCCACGAGATGACGATGCCGAGCACGGCGGCGATGCAGACGCCGATGATGGCGACGATTTTGTATTCGTACCGAATGAAGGCGTTTGCGCCCTCGCGGATCGCCGCGGCGATCTCCTGCATCCGCTCATTTCCCTCTTTGAGCTTGCGGACGAGGACAAAGTTGAGTGCGGCGTATGCGAGCGCAAACAGCGCGGCAAACAGTACGAGAAGCATGATCAACTGATTCATAATGCGTCTCCTTATCCTATGCGGGACGGCAGGAAGTTTGCGCCGCCCGTTTCCTGCATTATAACACCGCGGCGGCCGGATGTCCATAGGCAAACAAAAATTCCCCCGCCCTGCAGGAGAAGTTTTTCTGCGTGCGGTCGGATTTTTCGGCGCCTTCGGAGAAGTTTTCCCAACGGGCAGAGCGCAAGACGCGCAGGGGCCGTTTGAGGGCGTCGGAATGCGGGTATAAACGGAGTAGAAGAATAAAGTCCGTGAGGAGGAAACTGATATGCTGAAAGATCTCGGAGTCAAGCCCTATACGTTCCCGATGCCCGTACTCATGATCGCCACCTACGGCGAGGACGGCAAGGTGGACGTCATGAACATGGCATGGGGCGGCGTCTGTGCGGAGAACATGGTCGCGCTCAACATCGACGAAGACCACAAGACGAGCGAGAACATCAAAAAGCGCGGTGCCTTCACGCTGAGCATCGCCGACGTTCCCCATATCAAGGAAGCCGATTTCTTCGGCATTGCCACGGGCAATAAGATGCAGGACAAGTTTGAGCGCTCGGGCCTGCACGCCGTAAAGAGCACGCGCGTTGACGCGCCCGTCATTCAGGAATTCCCCCTGACGCTCGAGTGCAAGGTCGCCGAGATCCAGCATACGTCCTACGGATTCCGCGTCCTCGGCGAGATCGTCAATGTCCTCGCCGATGAAAACGTGCTGGACGAAAAGGGCAAGGTCATGCCCGAAAAACTGCAGGCGTTCGTCTTCGACCAGTTCCGCAGCGGCTACTACGCCGTCGGCGAGAAGGTCGGCCAGGCATGGCATACGGGCGCAGAGCTCATGAAGAAATAATCGCCGGACGGCGCAGCGGCAACTTGCCGCTGCGCCGTTTTTCTGACAATTTCTGCCGCGCCGTCCGATTCAACTCCCTGCACGGTCAACCCGCGCCTGCGGGAAAGCGCGGCCCGTCGCAGTTCCTCGCCGCGGCGCGCGGGTCCCGAAAACGAAAAAAAGGCGTGTGCCTCACGGCGCACGCCTTTTCCGTGAACAAAAACAGTTATCCTATATGGGGGGAGGACTTCTCTTTGGTTCACTACCTGCCCTCTCTATTTGCAGGTACTCTCATTATAGTCACCTAATGTGCGATTGTCAAGCAAAATATCGCATATTATACGATATTTTATAAAAATATATCTTGAAAGGATAACAGGGGGGAGGAAATGGAACTTACGGATATCCAGGTGCGTCTGCGGGAGTGTATCGCGGAGAGCGGGATCCCGCAGAAGGAGATCGCGCGCATGGTGGGGGTATCGCCGCAGACGATCTCCAAGTACATGAAGAAGGACATCTTTCCCGCGCTGGACACCTTTGCCAAGCTGTGCCGCGTGCTGGACGTGTCGAGCGATTTTATTCTGGGGATACGCGGGTATTGACGGACGGCGGGCGCACGATGGGCACGGCCGTGCGGCATACGCTTTGCGGTCCGTGCGCGATTCATGCAACGGGCAAAGGGCGACAGCCTTGCGCGAATCCTGTGAATCAAATGCGCCCTCTTGCGCGGAGCGGGAAAATGCTGCTCTCTTGCGCGGCATAATCCTGCGGCGCAGATGAGGGCAGAAAAAAACAACGGAACGGCGGAATCGTTCCGTTGTTTTTGCGTCACATGACGACGATGTTGCGTTTGGTGAACTCTTCTTTGAGCTGGGCTGGGAAGTTATCGTCCGTGATGAGGACGTCGATGTCCTCGATATGGGCGAAGGTATAGGGCATGATCTTGCCGATTTTGGAGCTGTCCAGCATCATATAGGTGGCCTTTGCCTTGGAGCGCACGAGCTTTAGAAGATCTGCCTCGATCTGAGCGCCGCAGGAGAACCCGTTTTCGGGGGTAAAGGCGGAAGCCGAGATGATGGCGAGTTCAAAGTTGGTGTTGTCGAAGTAGGCCTTGGCGACGGGGGATGCGGTGGAGAGATTGTCCTTCATCACCTGCCCGCCCAGCATTGTGACGTGGAAGTTCTTTTTCTGGGCGAGTTCGATGGCGACGGCGAGCCCGTTTGTGAAGATATGTAAATTTTTATCGGGCATCTCCTTGGCGAGGTACATCGCCGTCGTCCCGCCGTCCATAAAGAGCGAGCAATTCTCGTCGATGAGGCTGGCGGCTTTCTGGGCGATCTTGATTTTTTCATCCGTATGGATGGTCGTTTTTTTGGTATAAGGTTCCCCGGAGACCTTCTGCACTTCTTTGACCGACATTGCTCCGCCGCGCACGCGGATGATGCGGCCCTCCTGTTCAAGCTGGAAGAGGTCGCGCCGCAGGGTCATCTGCGAGACATTGGGGAATTGTTCGTCCAGCTGTTCCAAAGTGAGTTTGCCGCGCTTGTCAAGCAGGTCGGCAATCTCTTCGATCCGTTCGCGTTTCATGAGCATCCCTCCATAATTTATTTTCTTCCATTGTACCATCATGTAAAATATTAACATATAATTTCGGAAATTGCAAGCATTTTTCGCGATTAAATTGCAAAAATCCTCTGATTCCAAAAAATTTGTTCCCATTTTGGTCGAAAAATGACCTCTGTTGCATAAAATCTGAAAAAAAGATTCAATTTTGCGAAGGGGACGGAAAAAGCGTGCGCGCCGTGCGGCAAGAATGCTTGCATTTTGCGGGCCGAGTGTGGTATAATCGCGGTATGAAGAGCGAACATCTGCGTGCGCTGGACGAGTATTTCTGCGCACTCTATTCCGACTATGTAAAACTGAGCGCCATCGAGGGGTACGTCATGCCGGACGTGCTGTATGTCGCTCCGGACGGGAACATTGCCCGCCGCGATTCGTCGTGCATGCGGCTGTGTCACCAGAAGGACTGCGACGCTCTGCTCGCGAAGCTCAAGGCGACGCTTGCGGACACGACCTTTACGTTTTCCTTCGGATTTCCCACGCTGCGGGAGCGGATCGCGGACGCATTCCGCAAGGAGACGTTTGCAAGGCTTCTGCCCGAGACGCTGCGGCATTGCGGCGAGAGCGTGGAGACGGCGGGGGAGAAGCTCGCAATCGAGCCGCGCTTCTGGCAGAAGATCGTCGGGGGCAGGCTGTATCCCGAAAAGAACACCATTCTGGCGCTGGCGCTGGTATGTCGGATGCAGTGGCAGGACGTGCTCAATCTGCTCGCGGTGAGCGGGTTTACCTTCCGCGAGGACGAGGTGCGCGACGTCGTGGTGCGCTTTCTCATCGAGAACAGCATTTACAACGAGGCGATGCGCGACGACTGTCTTGCGGAATACCGCATCGAGAATCTTCCCATCCGCCGTGCGTGAGCGGCGCGACGCGCCGATCGGGCGGGACGGGGCGGAAAACGGTTGACAACGCGCGTTTGATATTGTAAAATAGAGAAAAGAATATGCCGAGAGAGGGGAAGAGTACTTTTTTTCCGCGCCACAGAGAGGGGGACAGCCTGCTGAAAGTCCGCCGCACGGGAGAAGAGGAAGGTGCGCCCCGCTCGATCGAGGTCGGGGCAATGCCCGCGGCAGTCCGCCGTTATCGGACACAGGAGGGGAGCAATTCCCGAAGCAAAGTGGAACCGCGCGCGCAGCGCCTTTGCGACGGCCGAACAAGGACGGCCGTCGCAAAGGCGCTTTTTTTGGCAGCAGGAGGCGGGGCGCGCATAAGATAGAAAAAAAGGGGAACACCGCATTGTTTTTTTCAAGGCTTCGCAAGGACATTGCCGCGGCAAAGAAAAACGACCCTGCCGCGCGCAACAAATTTGAGATCTGGCTGACCTATTCGGGCGTGCACGCGCTCTCCTGGCACCGCTGGGCGAACCGTCTGTATCGGATGCACCTGAAGCTGCTCGCGCGCATGACGTCGCAGTTTGCCAAGTTCCTGACGGGCATCGAGATCCATCCCGCGGCCAAGATCGCGCCGGGCGTGTTCATCGACCACGGCACGGGCGTCGTGATCGGCGAGACGGCGGAAGTGGAAGAGGGCGTCGTCATCTATCAGGGCGTGACGCTGGGCGGCACGGGCAAGGAAAAGGGCAAACGCCATCCCACCATTCGGCGGAATGCGGTCATCTCGAGCGGAGCAAAGGTGCTCGGCGGCTTCACCGTGGGCGAAGGCGCGCGCATCGGCGCGGGCGCGGTCGTTTTGAAGGAAGTCCCGCCCTTTGCGACGGTCGTCGGCGTTCCCGGGCGCGTGGTGCGCATCAACGGCGAAAGGACGCAGGACCTTCTTCCCGAAAAGGACGACCCCATCCTGCGCGAAGTGTGCGCGCTCCGCGAGCGCGTCTTTGAGCTGGAAGACCGTCTGGACGCCGTGACGCGCCGCCTGGGACGGGACGAAGATGCGGCGAACGCCGTCGGCAAAACTGATCGGGCAGGCGGGGACGCCGAGACGCCCGACAAAAAGACAGACGGGGACGCCGAGGCGTCCGACAAAGACCGATAAAAATAAGGACAAAAACGAGGAAGACGTTTATGAAGATCTATAACACACTGACGAGACGGAAGGAAGAATTTGTCCCGCTGGAAGCGGGCAAGGTAAAGATGTACGCCTGCGGCATCACGGTGTCGGGGGAGGCGCACATCGGGCACGCGTTTCAGGCGATCCTGTACGATATTTTCCGCAAGTTCCTGGAAAAGAAGGGGTATGCGGTGACGTATGCGCGCAACTACACGGACGTGGACGACAAGATCATCGCGCGTTCCCGTGAGACGGGGATTCCTGCGGACGAATACGCGAAGCAGATGATCGCGAAGATCGACGCCGCGATGGCGCGGGCGGACGTGGGGGAGCCGACGGTCTGGCTGAAGGCGACCGAGAACATCGGCAACATCATCCGTTTTGTGGAGGCGCTGATTGAAAAGGGACATGCCTATCCCGCGGCGAACGGGGACGTGTACTTTGACGTAGACACTTTCCCGGCGTACGGACAGCTTTCGGGGCGGGACAAGGAGGACATGCTGGACGGCGTGCGCGTCGACAACGACGACGAGAAGAAGCATCCCTACGACTTTGCGCTCTGGAAGGCGGCGAAGGAAGGGGAGATCAGCTGGGATTCGCCGTGGGGCAAGGGCAGGCCGGGCTGGCACATCGAGTGCTCGGCGATGATCCGCGCGGCGTTCGGCGAGCAGATCGACATTCACGGCGGCGGCAGGGATCTCATCTTCCCGCACCACGAGAACGAGATCGCCCAGAGCGAGGCGCTCACGGGCAAGCAGTTCGTCCGATACTGGATGCACAACGGGCTCATCAAGGTGAACGGACAGAAGATGAGCAAGTCGCTCGGCAACAGTCTGCTGCTCGACGACCTCATGGACAAGTTCTCGCCCGACGCGCTGAAGTTCGCGCTCCTGTCCAACAATTACCGGAACGACGTCAACGTCACGGACGAGCTGTTCCCCGCGGCGGAGGCGCACGTCGCGCGCTTTTATGCGCTCATCGGGCGCGCCGAGCAGATGTTCCCCGACGAGAAGGGCATGGAGAAGGCGATCGACGAGAAGTTTGACGCGGCGATGGAGGACGACTTCAACACGGCGCTTGCGCTTGCCGACCTGTTCGGCTATTTCAAGGAAGTGGCGCGGCTGCTGGACGCGGGCGACGCGAAGGCGCGCCGCATGACCAACCAGATCCGCGCGACCTATTCGCTGCTCGGGCTGTTCAAGCGCGATCCCGCGGCGTATCTTGCGACGTATGAAAAGGCGGAGGAGATCCCCGCGGACGTCCTTGCCGTGGCGGAGGAGCGCAAGGCGGCGCGTGCGGCCAGAGACTGGGCGAAGTCGGACGAACTGCGCGAGAAGTTAAAGGCGATGGGGTACGCCGTCAAGGACGCCAAAGACGACTATACGCTCACAAAAATATGATGCTTTGGCCTGCGCAAAAGAAAATCGGTTGACATTTTGCGCCCTGCCAAGTAAAATGTACGCGGAAGTTCTGAAAGACGCCCCGCCCTGCGGTGGGCCGCAGGGCGGGGCGTCGGCAGGCCTTCCGAAAGGGTTCTGAAAAGCTCACGGCAAGGATTTTTGCCTTTGCAAGGACTTTGCGTGAAGATATGCGTGAAAAAAACAGGAGTTTCATATGAAGATCACATCCAAGCAGCTCCGTGAGAGCTGGATCAAATTTTATGAAAGCAAGGGACACGTCAACGTCGGGGCGGTGTCGCTCATCGGCGACGGCACGACGGGCGTCATGTTCAACGTGGCGGGGATGCAGCCGCTCATGCCCTATCTTTTGGGCAAGCCGCATCCGCTCGGCAAGCGTCTTTGCAACGTGCAGGGTTGTGTGCGCACGGTGGACATCGAGTCGGTGGGCGACGCGTCGCACTTCACGTTCTTCGAGATGATGGGCAACTGGTCGCTGGGCGACTATTTCAAGAAGGAAAAGACGGCGTGGACGTATGAAATTCTCACCAAGGTCTACGGCCTTGACGGGGACAAGCTGTGTTCCACGGTGTTCGAGGGCAACGAATCGGCGCCCCGCGACGAGGAGACGGCATCCCTTCTGAAGGGACTTGGAATTAAGCCCGAGCACATCTTCTATCTTCCCAAGTCGGACAACTGGTGGGAGCTGGAGGGGACGGTCGGCACGCCCTGCGGGCCGGACAACGAGTGGTTCTACCCGATGGATCCCGACGCGCCCGCGCCCGTGTTCCCCGACGACTATGTGGAGATCGGCAACGACGTCTATATGCAGTACCGCAAGACGGAGACGGGCTATGTTCCGCTGGAAAACAAGAACGTGGACACGGGCTTCGGGCTGGATCGGATGCTGCTCTTCCTGAACGGCCTGCACGACGGCTACAAGACCGACCTGTTTGCGGGCGCGATCGGAACGCTCGAGAAACTTACGGGCAAGCAGTATGACGCGGACGAGGCGGCGCGCAAGGCGATGCGCATTGTCGCCGACCACACGCGCACGACGGTCATGCTCATCGGCGACGTGAACGGCATTCTGCCCTCCAACACGGGGGCGGGGTACATTCTGCGTCGGCTGATGCGCCGTGCCATCCGCTACTGCCGTCAGCTTGGCGTGGAGCCTGCGGCGACCATGTGCGCCGTCGCGGAGGTCTTCATCGACAGCGTATACGGCGAGGCATATCCGCTTCTCATCGAGAAGAAGGCGTACACCCTGGACGAGATCCGCAAGGAAGCCGACCGTTTCGAGACCATGCTGGAAAAGGGCATGGCGGAATTTGAGAAGTGCGTCAACGGCATTTCGCGCAAAAACGCGTTCATGGCGCAAAAGGATCCCGCCTATGTCCCCGAGACGGTCATCGGCGGAAAGCAGGCGTTCCGTCTGTACGACACCTACGGCTTCCCCATCGAACTCACCGAGGAGATGGCGGCGGAGCGCGGGCTCACGGTGGACAAAGAGGGCTTTGACGCGGCGTTTAAGGAGCATCAGGAGAAGAGCCGCGGCGACGTCCACGCGGGCGAGGCGAAGGGCGGCCTTGAAAGCCATTCCGAGCAGGCGATTAAGTATCATACGGCGACGCACCTGCTCAATGCGGCGCTGAAGGCGGTGCTCTCGCCCGACGTCAATCAGAAGGGCAGCAACATCACGGACGAGCGCATGCGCTTCGACTTCAACTTCTCCCGCGCGATGACGCCCGAGGAGATCAAGGCGGTGGAAGACCTCGTCAACGAGAAGATCAAGGAGGACATTCCCGTCGTCTATAAGGAGATGAGTCTCGACGAGGCGCGCGCGGAGCACTTCGTGGGCGTGTTCGACAGCAAATACGGCGACGTCGTCAAGACGTACGCCATCGGCGATTTCTCCAAGGAGATGTGCGGCGGGCCGCACGTCGCGCACACGGGCGAACTCGGACACTTCCGTATCGTCAAGGAGCAGTCCTCTTCGGCGGGGGTACGCCGCATCAAGGCCGTCCTCGAGTAAGCGCGGAGGCGGTCTATGACGGAACTGGACAAGATGAAGGCGGGCGAGCTGTACGACTACACCGCCCCCGAGGTGCGCGCCGCCTATCTGCGCGCGGCGCGCCTGTGTGACGAATATAATTCGACGCAGTACAACGAGGCGGAAAAACGCGAACAGATTCTGCGCGAGCTGTTCGGCTCGCTCGGGAAAAATCCCACCGTCCTCAAAAATTTGCGCGTCGACTACGGGTTCAACCTGCACGCGGGCGACAATTTCTTCGTCAACTACGACTGCGTCTTTCTGGACTGCGCGCCCATCACGTTCGGCAACAACGTGTTCATTGCGCCCCAGTGCGGATTTTATTCGGTCAACCACCCCCTGGACGCGGCGCTGCGCAATCGGGACGTGGAATACGGCAAGCCCATCACGGTGGGGGACGACGTCTGGATCGGCGGCGGCGTCAAGGTCATGCCGGGCGTGACGATCGGCTCCAACGTGGTGATCGGCGGCGGGAGCGTCGTGGTGCACGACATCCCCTCGGACAGCCTCGCGGTCGGAAACCCTGCGCACGTCGTAAAGAGCATTCCCCCGCGCAAGAGCTGATCGCACGCTGGAAAAAATGCGGTCGTTTCGTGAAGGGATCTTCCCGCGGGGAAAGAAAGGCGATTGTGCTTGCCAAAGCGATTTCCTATATTCCAGACGGCCGGGCGCCGTGCGAAGGCTCCCGCACGGGCGGAACGCGGCGGAAACCGTGTGCGGAGCGGCGGAATCGTCAAGAGAATGAATCAAAGGCAAAAAAAGCCGCACAGCCCCCGTTTGCGGGGGCTTTTTGCAGAAAAAGGGCGGGAAAAATTTTCTCAAAATCCGAAAAAATCTTGTTTTCGTCATGCAAAACAGCTTGACGGAATTTTTCGGAAAGCCTATAATGATGAAGTAATCGGTCAAAAAGGGGAATATCCCCATCCGCTTCCCCGTTTTGCGGAGGGTCCGAGAGCGATTCCGGAGCAATTCGGAAGGTATAGCAATCAAGGAGTCGAAGACTTATGAAAACCTACATGGCAAACGCCCAGACGGTCGAGAGAAAGTGGTACGTCGTCGATGCGACGAACGTTCCGCTCGGCAGACTTGCGTCCAAAGTAGCCTCCGTTCTGCGCGGCAAAAACAAGCCTACGTTCACGCCCAACGTGGATACGGGCGATTTCGTCATCGTTCTCAACAGTGACAAAGTGCTTCTTACGGGCAAGAAGCTGGAAAACAAGTTCTACCGCTACCATACGGGTTACATCGGCGGGCTGAAGGAAGTTCCCTACGGCAAGCTGATCGCGGAGCGGAGCGACCTCGCCGTCTACGAGGCAGTGCGCGGGATGCTTCCCAAGAACTCCCTCGGCAGACAGATGATCAAGAAACTTCGCATCTACAAGGGTGCGGAGCACAACCACGCGGCGCAGAAACCCGAAGCGCTGAAAATTCTTTGAGGTGAGGTGATCGTATGGCTAAGGCAAATGCGAAGAAGAAGTTGCAGTTCTGGGGCACGGGTCGCCGCAAGAAGGCGATCGCCCGCGTCCGCCTCATTCCTTCGGGTACGGGAGCCATCGTCATTAACGACCGCGCACTCGAGGACTACTTCCCCATGGGAACCAACCAGTTCGTCGTCAAGCAGCCGCTTGTCGAGGTCTCCGCAGAGGGCAAGTATGACGTGTACGTCAATGTCATCGGCGGCGGTTTCACCGGTCAGGCAGGCGCAATCCGCCTCGGCATCGCGCGCGCTCTGCTTCAGGCGGAGCCCGAAACGCGTCCCGCGCTTAAAAAGGCGGGCTTCCTGACGCGCGATCCCCGCGTCAAAGAGCGCAAGAAGTACGGCCTCAAAAAGGCACGTCGTGCGCCTCAGTTCTCCAAGAGATGATCTTACAAAAATATCCACACCGCGGGTGTGGATATTTTTTTATTGCATTGTGACGCCCGCCCGCCTTGCGCCGTGCATTGCGTCGGCTCCCGCCGCAAAACGCCTTTTCGCGGGACTTTTTCCCGCGTGCCGCGCTTGACATAAAGAGCGCCTGTGCCGCGCTGCGCCGTTCGAGTACGAAAATCGCCTGCGCGTGTGCGGAAAAACCTGTCCGTCGTCCGTGCGCAGATCGCGTCCCGCCCGCCTTGCCAAGCGGGCGGGACGCGCAGAACATCTTCGGCAGAGCGCCTGCGAACAGGCGCGTGCGCCTTCGTCATGGTGTCCGCGGCGGCGCGTGTCCATCGGCGGGACGGCCGCGTTCAGCTTGGAGCCGTTGGAAAGGCGTCCGTATCGGCGGGCGTTGGTTATTTCCTGTGCTCGGCCTTACGGCTCATGCGGTCGTGGCGGGCGAGAAAGGCGGAGAGCGCGTCGGGTGACGGAGCGGGCGAAGCGGACGGAGCGGGCGGTGTCTGAGGCGGGTCGGCGGGGCGCGACGGGGCGCTTTTATCGGGTTTTTGGTCGGCGGCAAGGGCGTCCGGAGGGGCGGTTAAGCCGTCATTTTCCCCGCCGCGGTGTGCGGTGAGCGCGGAGAGTGCGTCGAGCAGCTCGAAGATCCCGAATTTTTCCATACTTTTATCCCCTTTTCCGCAAATTTTCTCAAAGAAAAGCGTATGCGGCGCGGGTTTTTGATTGCAAAAACCCCTGTTTTAGTATATAATGAATATCGTATCGTTAGAACGAGAAGTCCCGCAGGGAGCTGCAGGGATTTGAGGACAAAGTTCATGCGTAATCTTTTCAAGAAAATTTTTGTATTTACCGCTGCCGCAACGATGGCAGCTTCCGCGGCTGCGTTCTCCGCGTGCGGCGAGACGTTCACGCCGTTGGCGGACGGGCCCGCGGCGGATGCGGCGGTTGCGTCGCAGGGCGGCTTCGTCGTGCAGAAGGGGGACTATGTCTACTTCATCAACGGCGTCGAGGCCTACACGGCGGACAACACCTACGGCACGCCTGTCAAGGGCGCGCTCATGCGGGCGAAGATGGCGGACGTCAAGGCAGGGGAGAACAACGTTGAGACGGTCATTCCCTCGCTGATGGTGGCGGCGGACTACACCGCGGGAATTTTCATCTACGGCGACCGCATCTACTATGCGACGCCCAACAACGTCGGCAACACGGCGGGCTCGGTGGACAACACCTACCTCGACTTCAAGAGTGCCGCGCTCGACGGCAGCGACGTGCAGGACTACTTCCGTATTTCGGACAACGCGGCGCTCTATCGCTTTGTCCGGGACGGAGACACGGTGTACGTCGTCTATGAGATGGAGGACACGCTGTACTCCTACAACACGTCCAGCAAGGTGCGTACCGAGCTTGCGCGCAGCGTCACGGCGTATGCCGTCAGCAGTTCGGACAAGACCGATCCGTACATCTATTACACGATGGACGTCTCGGACAAGCAGGACAGCGACACGCCCGTGGCGGCGAAGTACAACCAGATCTATCGCGTGCGCGCCTCGGTCACGGAATCGCCCTATGAATACACCTGGGATCAGGCATGGCTGGACGAGAACAACGACGGGGAAGTTCCCTATTACAACCTCGGCGAGATCGTCCTCGACGGAATCAGCATCAACGATTCGCTCACGCAGTTCAACCACGACGTGGAGAACGCGGGAACGGACACCGATAACCGCTCCATCTGGCAGTACAACTACACGTTGCAGTCGTACACGAACGGCGGCATCTACTTCACCCGTACGGCGGTGCCCACGTCGGGCAGCTCGGTCGGGACGGAAGGGGAGCTGTGCTACCTTTCGTCGGAGGACATCGACGCGGCCGACTGGAACTCCGTGACGGGCAATGCCGTCTACGGCAGTGACGAGGGCGGCAAGATCGAGATCGTCGCCGCCGCGACGGACACGGCAAACGCCTCTGCGGAAGCCTACTTCTACATCGAGGACTTCACCTCCGAGCAGGGTGCGGGCAGACATCACTATCTGTACGTCAACGATGACGGCGAGATCCGCCGTGTGGACGTCGTCAACGACGGCGAGGGAACGAAGGCGCGCACCGGTGCCGAGAGCGATCCCACCAGCCTGCGCATTGCGACGGACGCATCGGACGCGACGCTCATTGCGCTGGACAGCACGTCGGATGACGTGTATGACTACGTCTACTACACCACCGCGACGGACGACGGGCTCTCCATCGAACGCGCCGTGTACAACGGAACGGTGGAGAACTACCGCACGCTTACGCCGGCGGGCGAGGACTATTCCGCCTATCAGCCCGTGCGCATTCTGGAGGCACAGCACGTCTCCGGCTGGTACAACTACGAGGTGCTGGACGGCGTCGTGTTCTATGCGAATGCCGAGACGTTCAGCGAGACGGCCTATACCTACACATGGACGATCAACCTCAACGGCGAAGACGGACTGAAGGACAACGCCGAACTGCAGGCCTTCAACGACCTCTATGGCGAGATGATGGACAGCGAGGACGGCTATCTTGCCAAGCTCACCGACGACGGTGACACCAAACTCTCCGCGGCGCTGCGCTACTTCTTCTACACGGGCGAGACGCAGCAGTTCTATGACAACATCGCCGAGGCCGAGGGATTCGGCAAGCGCAGCACCTATCTCTACAGCGAGGACGAACAGGAGGCCTTCCGCGCCTTCACCGAGGGGACGAGCGCGGACGCCAAGACGGCGATGGGTGACGATTACCTGACGACGTCGAAGCTCTCCTACTACACCAACCTGCTCGGCGTCATGACCGATTCCGATCAGGAGACGTACACTTCATACTGGCAGACCGCGCTCCAGCGCTACACCGAGACGACGGAAGAGAGCGGACTTCCCGCATGGGCATGGGCGCTCATCGGCGTCGCGATCGGCGTCGTGGTCATCGGCGCAGGCCTTGCGGTGTTCTTCATCGTCCGCGCCAAGAACAAGAAGAGCAACGCACCCAAGGAAGAGCGCATCGCCGTCGATACCACGGACGACACGAACGTCGACGTCTACACGCAGGCCGAGACCGTCAAGGAGACGCTCACCCCTGCCGAACAGGAGGAGGCGACCGACGCCCCCGCCGAGGACGCCGAGAAGTATGTCGCCGAAACGCCCGCCGAGGAGCCTGCCGCTCCCGCCGAAGCGTCGGCTGAGACGCCCGCCGAGGAGCCTGCCGCTCCCGCCGAAGCGTCGGCCGAGACGCCTGCCGCAGCACCTGCACCCGCAGAGAACGGACAGGGCAACGAGCAAGAATAACAAAAAACAGAAACGCTCCCGAAACGGGAGCGTTTTTTTGTGTCGGAATGCTTTACAGGCGGCGAAAGTCGTGCTATAATAGGCGCGCTTGCGAGGAAAGACCGCGCGCTTGCGGACGGCGGGTTTGCGAGGGACGTCCGAAAAAGTTTCATTTTTCTGCAATTTTTTTCGCAAACACATAAAAAAACGATTTACAAAAAAAATAAATACGAATATAATTTATTAGCCTGTGCGCCGAACGGTTCGGCGATACGAAAGGAGGGAAAACCATGGTCCGTTATATCAAATGCCCGCGTTGCGAACTCAACTACATCGATCCGGAGAAGCAGGAGTATTGCGACGTCTGTCTCAAAGAGATGAAGGGGCTTGCCACGTCGGACGACATTGATGAGACGGAGGACGACGATGCTGCCACCGAACTTTGTCCTGTCTGCGGCGAGAACATGATGCGCCCGGGGGAAAAGATGTGCGAGGAGTGCCGCAAGAAGGCGGAGTACGAGGAAGAGGAACCCGATCCGGACGAAGATGACGAATGGCGGGAGTACCTCGACGACGACACGGACGCCGATCTCGATCAGGAGATGGGCGAATTGGACGAGGCGCTTGCCGAAGAGCTCGAAAAAGAGGTGGAAGAGGAAGAGCCGGAGGAAGAGGACGACGACTATCAGGAGTCCTCGGACGACGACGAAGACCTCGACTACGTCACGGGCGACGAGATCTATTCGCTCGGCGACGATGGCGACGATGACGACGATGACGACGACGAGAAAGAAGACAAAGAGGACGATGATTTCTGATCGCACAACGTGCGGTTGCGGGGCGGGCGCGAAAGGCACCCGCCCTGTTTCGTCTGCGGAATGGCAGAGACGCATGGGACGGGAGAGCGCGGGGAGAGCGGCATGAACATTTTTGTGCGCATGGCAAAGGGGCTGCGGCGTTTGGTGCAGGACGGGACGATCAATTACACCTGCGACGTCTGCGGGCGGGAGGTATTCGGCGGCGAGCGCATCTGCGCGCACTGTCGGGAGCGCCTTCCCGTGCCGCGCGTTGTCTGTCCCGTCTGCGGCCGCCGCGTGGAAGAGGAAGGGGTGTGTGCGTCCTGCAAACAGCGGCGGCCCGTTCCGAACATGGTGCGGTCGCGGTTCGTGCATGAAGGGGACGCTTTGCGTCTGATGCTGCGCTATAAGGGCGGGGAGCGCTATCTCGCGCAGACGTTCGCCCTGGAACTTCTCCCGCTGTTGGAGGCATTCCCGCGGCCGGATGCGCTCGTTCCCGTCCCGATGACGGCGCGCGAGCGGCGCAGGCGCGGATTCGATCAGGCAAGACTGCTTGCCGAGCGGCTCTCCGCACAGAGCGGAATCCCCGTACTGTGTGCCGCGGAAAAGACCCGCGAGACCGCACAGCAAAAGACGCTCTCCCGCCGCGAACGCGAGACCAACCTCAGGGGCTGTTTCCGCGTGGCGGACCGCAAGTGCGTACGGGGCAAGCGCCTTCTCATCGTCGACGACATCTATACGACGGGCGCAACGGCGGATGAATTTGCATCGGTGTTGCTGCGCGCGGGCGCGGCCGCGGTGGACGTCATCACCGTGACGAGCGTTCCCTCGCAGCCGACGCACTCCATGCCCCCCAAAGACACATCGGACGGAACGTCCCGAACAAAATGACTTCGGGCGAATGCTCGAAACCGCACAGAAGAAAGGAGAAAGCGCCCGCGGCTTCCGAATGGAAGCCGCGGGCGCTTTTTGTTTTGTACGCATGATGAAATTCTGCCTGCCGCCCTTGCGCATTATTGCGCAAGGGCGGCAGGTTTATAAAGACCGTAATGTCGGACGGAAGGACGCCGCCCGAAACGCCGCGGGCGTCAGGAGAGGTCGACGGGGCGGTCGCGGTAGTAAAAGTGTTTGTCGCGTTCGCCGATGGGGCGCAGGACGCGTGCGGGATTGCCGACCGCGACGACGTCGGCGGGGATGTCCTTCGTCACGACCGCGCCCGCGCCGATCACGGCGTTGTCGCCGATGGTGACGCCGGGCAGGACGATCACACCCGCGCCCAGCCAGACGTTGCGCCCGATGTGCACGTCCAGATTGTACTGAATGCCCTTTTCGCGCAGGGAGGGCAGGACGGGGTGCCCGGCCGTGGCGATGGTCACGTTCGGGCCGATCATGGTTCTGTCGCCGATGTAGATGTGTCCGTCGTCCACCAGCGTGAGGTGAAAATTCGCATAGACGTTCGCGCCCAGATGGACGTGCGCCCCGCCCCAGTTGGCGTAGAAAGGCGGCTGAACGTAGCAGTTCTCGCCCGCTTCCGCAAACATCTGCGGCAGAAGCTCCGCCATGCGCGCCTCGTCGCCCGCGCCGAGCGCATTGTATTCGTTCATGCGCCGCGCGCACGCCGCCTGTTCCTGCAGGATCGCCGCGTCCGTGGGATCGTACAGCATTCCCCGTTGCATCCGTTCTTGTTGTGTCATCGTGTCCGCCCCGTTGGAAAGTCTCCTCCATTATACGCCCTTTTTCGGAAAAATCAAGGGGGCAATCGTACTTCATCGCCATATGTTTGAAAAGACAGCCGCGGCAAAGAAAGATTTCGGCGGGAGCGCGGAGCGTGTCGGAAGGCGGAGTGCGGCGGAGAAAGCGGGGACGGGGGCATAAAGGGCGCGTGCGGTGCATAGAGTAGAACAACGGAAGCGGGACAGACCTTTCGGGAGAGGGAGAAAAGGGACAAAATCCGACAGGAACGGAGCAAATGTTTCCCGATTTTCGCGCAAAAAAATTTTATCATATAGGTGTTGTGCAATGCGAATTCTCACGGTGCGGATCAGGACGCTGATGATGGCGGCGGTGCTGGGCGGAGCGCTTGTTCTCGGCAGCGGGCTTGCGTATGCGACGGAAGCGGCGCAAGTGTGGCAGAGCGGGGCGCGGGCGCTGCCCGTCTACAGTGTGGAGCGCACGGACAACAAGATCGCCATATCCTTTGACTGTGCCTGGGGGACCGATCATACGGACGCGATCCTGGAAAATCTTGCGGCGTCGGGGGTCCGCGCGACCTTCTTCACGGTGCAGTTCTGGGCGGAGCGTTATCCCGATTATCTGAAAAAGATCGCGGAAGCGGGGCATGAGATCGGCACGCACAGCGCCACGCATTCGTATATGTCGCGCTTGTCGGAGCAGGAGATCCGGGCGGAGCTGAGCAGTTCCGCGCAGGCGATCACGTCGGTGACGGGCGAGGCAGTCCGTTTGTTCCGACCGCCGTACGGCGACTATGACGACCTGCTCATCGAGGCGAGCCGTGCGATGGGGCTCATGCCCATTCAGTGGGATGTGGACTCGCTCGACTGGAAGGACCTTTCGGCGGCGGACATTGCCGAGCGCGTCACGTCCAAGGTGCGGAGCGGGTCGATCATCCTGTGCCACAACAACGGACTGCACACGGCGGAGGCGCTTCCCGTCATCTTTGATGTCCTGCGTGCCAAGGGGTTTGAATTTGTGCCGATCGGCGAGCTCATCTACTATGAGAACTATACGATCGACGTGACGGGGCGGCAGATCGCGCAGGCGGCACAGTAAAAATACGAAACCGAAATACTTGGAGGTATCTATGGATCACGCAACGGAAAAGAACAACAGGGTGTTTCTGATGGGGGAGATCGTCTCCGAGGCGGCCTTTTCCCACGAAGTGTACGGCGAGGGATTTTACGAATTTTTCGTGCGCGTCATGCGGCTGTCGGGGCAGGCGGACGTGCTCCCCGTGACGGTATCCGAGCGCCTCATCGAGGGGCATTCGCTCACGGTCGGCTCGACGCTCTGCGCGCTGGGGCAGTTCCGCAGTTACAACAAACTGGAGAACGGAAAGTCGCGGCTCATGCTGACGGTGTTCGTGCGCGAACTTCTCGACGTCGCGCCGACGGCCAATCCCAATTCCATCGTGCTCTCGGGCTATATCTGCAAGCCGCCCGTCTATCGCACGACGCCCTTCAACCGCGAGATCGCCGACCTCCTCCTGGCCGTCAACCGCGCGTACAACAAATCGGACTATATCCCCTGCATTGCGTGGGGCAGAAACGCGCGCTTTGTGCAGAACCTCAAGGTGGGCGACCGCGTGGCGCTGTCGGGCCGCATTCAGAGCCGCGAATATATCAAGCGCCTCTCGGAGACCGAGCAGGTGACCATGACCGCATACGAGGTATCCGTGTCCAAGCTCGCCGCCTTCGACGAGGACGACAGCTTCGATCTGGACGGCGAGTTCAACCTGTATGCCGCACCCGCCGCACACGGCGCGCAATAAGGGGAATGAAGGGCCGCCCCGCGTACCAGGTACGCGGGGCGGCGGTTTTGTGCCCTTGCCGAATTTGTGCGCCGATCAGTGCCGCGGCGTCGGGACATTCCCTTTGCCGTGCGGACAAGTTTAGGGGACGACGTTCTTGTTAATGTTTTGAACTTATCAAAATTGCCGCGGCAAGCGGTTGACAGAGAGGGAAAAAATCGGTACAATAGAGACATGAAGACCGAGAAACCGCGCACGAAGCGCCAGAAAATACGGGGGATCCAGGCGGCGTTGGAGTCGCACCGTCGGTTTGATTTCGATTACATTCCCTTCGGGACGTACACCATTCCCGATGCGGATTTCTGCTATCATCAGACGGGGCTGGACGCCTTTTGCACGGGGGGGATCCGCGTCGGGCTCTGGCTGCTCGCGCCGCTCTTTCTGAAGATCGCGTACGGCCTGCGCGTCGTCGGGCGCAAGAACTGGAAGGCGCTCCGCGGAAAGGGCGCGATCTGTGTCACCAATCACATCTCCTTTATGGACACGCTCTTCGCGCGGGCGGCGATCGGACAATTCCGCGGCTTTTATACCATGTCGCCGCTGAACAACAAGAAGGGCATCGGCGGCTGGTTCATGCGGCATGCGGGAATGTGGCCGTTCAGTCCCAATCTCACCGCCACCAAGCACCTGCTGCAGGAGATGGAGGCGCGGCTTGCGGAGGGGAAGATCGTCCATTTTTACCCCGAGCAGGCCCTTTGGACAAATTATCAGAAACCCCGCCCCATGAAGGACGGCGCCTTCTACTATGCCGTCAAGTACAACGTCCCCGTCCTGCCCGCTTTTTTCACCTTCCGCAAGGACAAGTACGGCCATATGCGGCGGGTGGTCGTCCGCCTTCTGCCGCCCGTCTATGCCGACGAATCGCTCCCGCGCCCTGCCCGCGTCGCCAAGCTGAAGGCGGATGCCGAGGCGGCATGGCGGGAATGTTACGAAAATACATACGGCGTCCCGCTCGAATATCTGCCCGATTGCAGACAAAAGAGAGAAACGCCGTAAAGAAAGCGCGCCGCGCGGCTATGCCGCGCGGCGCGCTGTTTTTTATGCCCGTTTTTCTTCCTGCGGCGCGTCATCGTCCGCATCGTCCGCATCGTCTGCCGCACGTTCGGACGGTTCGGCCTGTCCCGCGTGGCTGGCGGCGCCGTCGTAGTGCTGGCGTTCGCTCTGTTCCCAGGTGAGGCGCGCCTTGTGTTTGAGGCGATAGAAGCTCACGATGTAGATGGGAATGTATTCCAGCAGGTAGAAGGGGGCAATGAGCAGCGTTGCCGCCTTTTCGCCGCGGGAGAGGACGGCAAAGGCCTCGCGGCTTGCGGCCATTGCCAGGATGTTGTAGAGGAGCAGGAGTACATACAGGATGCCGAAGGGCATGACGATGAGGAAGAAGATGCTGGCGAGCATGAGGCGGGAATCGCCGTCGAGGGCATAGCCTATGGAGAGGATGATGCCTGCGATGACGGTAAAGACGGAGATGGCCGCAAAGAGGGCCAGCGGATAGACGCCGTAGAGGCAGTCATATTCGGCGCGGTTGATCTTGCCGCGCTGCCGTGCCTGGGCTTTAATCTGCGACTTATATTTTTCGTCGCACTGGATGTATCCGGTGAGCCAGCGGACGCGGCGGTTGAAGTTGTCGCGGTGGCCGGGGGCCTCCTCGGTGTAGAGGACGGCATACGGCCAGTACATGGACTTGAACCCCTTGAGCACGCTGTCGAGGCGCAGTTCGTAGTCCTCCGTGAGGGTACGGTAGGGCCAGCCGCCCAGTTTGCGGATGAGGGAGCGCCGCAGCATCATGCCCTGTCCGCACATAGTGAGGGGAATGTCCTTCGTGGTGCGGTAGCGGTTGCCCAGATCGTCCAGCATGGCCCAGGTGAGCGCCGAATTGTTGGAAAAAACGGTGCGTTTTTTTCGGTCGCCCAGGCCGTTTTTCATGTACTTGCGGGTGAGGTAGATGTCGTAGTCCCACTCGAGCGCGTTGTTGAGCTCGCGCACATAGGACGGGGAGAGCACGCCGTCTGCATCGACGATGACAAAGGCGTCATAGCTGTCAAATTCGTCGGGCGGGAGCGCCTTGAAGAAGCCGTCCAGCGCGTCGCCCTTGCACGTCTGGTCGGGGACGACGTACACCTGCGCGCCGATCTTTTTGCCAAGCGCTATGGTGGGGTCGTCGGGGTCTTTTACGATGATGCTCACGGCAAATTCCCCGTCGTAGTCCTGCCGCGCGATGGACTCGAGCAGATCGCCGATGACGGCGCTCTCGTTGCGCGCCGGCACGATGATCCCGATCTTGCGCTTTTGCACCGCCTTTTTATAGGGCGGTTTTCGGAAGGCGTAGAAAAACCCTACCAGCCGCGGCGTATATGCCGCAAAGGCAACCGCCGCCACCACGATATAGGCTATGAGAAATGCACCGAACATCGTCATACCGCACGTGTCCCCCAATCTTTTTTCTTCATTATATCCTACCCTCGCCCAAAAAGCAATCGTTTGACCGGGAATCATGCGATTTTGTCATAAAACAATATGACATTGTTCAAAAAGTCAACAGCGCGGGCAAGAAAAAGGGGCACCCTCCGCAAGCGGGCAGGAAAAAAGGGCGCCCTCCGCAAGCGGTTGCGGAGGGCGCCCGAAGGGTCTTTGATGGTCGGGTCAGAAGGCGCACTTCTTGGTGAGGAAGGCGATGACCTCGTCGGGGGTCATGCGCACCTGTTCCATGGTATCGCGGTCGCGCACGGTGACGGTGCCGTCCTCGAGGGTCGTGAAGTCGATGGTGAGGCAGAAGGGCGTGCCGATCTCGTCCTGTCTGCGGTAGCGTTTGCCGATGGAGCCTGCCTCGTCGTAGGTGACGGGGAAGAACTTCTTGAGCTTGTTCCAGATCTCCTTTGCGGGCTCAGCGAGGTTCTTCTGAAGGGGCAGAATGGCGGCCTTATAGGCGGCGATGGCGGGGTGGAAGTGCAGCACGGTGCGCACTTCGCCGTTTTCGAGGGTCTCCTCGTCATAGGCCTCGGAGAGGGTGGCGAGCATCAGGCGGTCTGCGCCGATGGAGTACTCGATGACGTAGGGGATATACTTTTCGCCCGTGACGGGATCGATGTAGCTGAGCGACTTGCCCGAGTATTCCTGATGGCGGGAGAGGTCGTAATCGGTGCGGTTGTGGATGCCGTTGAGCTCATTCCAGCCCATGGGGAACTCGTACTGGATGTCGCACGCCTCTTTTGCGTAGTGGGCGAGTTTGTCGTGGTCGTGGTAGCGCAGATGTTCGGGTGCAAAGCCGAGGTCGAGGAGGAACTGCCATGCCTTCTTCTTGAATTCGGCGTAGTACTCGCTGTCCGTGCCCTCTTTGCAGAACCACTGATGCTCCATCTGTTCAAATTCGATGGTGCGGAAGATGAAGTTGCCGGGCGTGATCTCGTTGCGGAACGCCTTGCCGATCTGCGCGATGCCGAAGGGGATCTTCGCGCGCGTCGTGCGCTGCACGTTCAGGAAGTTGACGAACTCACCCTGTGCCGTCTCGGGACGCAGATAGATCTTGTTCTGGCTCTCGTCGGTGACGCCGCGGGAGGTCTCGAACATCAGGTTGAAGGTGCGGATGGGCGTCCAGTCGCACTTGCCGCAGATGGGGCAGCAGACGTGATGCTCGTTGATGTAAGCCTCCATCTCCTCGTTGGTCATGAGGTCGGGATTGACCTTGCCCTTCGAGTGCGCTTCGATGAGGTTGTCGGCACGGTGACGCGACTTGCAGTTCTTGCAGTCCATCTTGGGATCGGAGAAGGACGCCGTGTGTCCGCTCGCCTCCCAGACGCGCGCGTTCATGAGAATGGCGGCGTCCACGCCGTAGGAGTTGTCGCTCTCCTGCACAAAGCGCTTCCACCATGCGCGCTTTAAGTTGTTCTTGACTTCCACGCCCACGGGGCCGTAGTCCCAGGTATTGCCCATGCCGCCGTAGATCTCGCTGCCGGGAAAGATGATGCCGCGCGCCTTGCACAGCGCGACCAGTTTGTCCATCGTAACCGCTCTCTTTGCCATATCCGTTTTCCTTATCGTTTTCTTTGATTTTTCTCAAACATTATACTCTATAATTTTGCGCTTGGCAAGCGAAATGTCCCATGAATTTTGCACGGCCTCCCGCGCGCGGCAGTCAGGACTTTTGCGCGACGGACAACCGAAGGCGGGCGGGGCGTATTTCTTCACAATTTTTACGAAAGCGGGCGGAAACAGTACCCTTTTTATGCGGAATGTGCTATAATCATTGCGAAAAACGTCATTTTTACGGAGGGACGAAGTATGGCAGAAGCGACCAACTTCATTGAACAGATCATTGCAGAGGATCTTGCCTCGGGGAAGATCAAGGCCGTTCAGACCCGTTTCCCGCCCGAGCCCAACGGGTATCTTCACATCGGACACGCAAAGAGCATGTACGTCAACTTCGGGATAGCCGAAAAGTTTGGCGGAAAGTGCAATCTTTTTTATGACGACACCAATCCCAGCAAGGAAAAGACGGAGTTCGTGGACGCGATCAAGCGTGACATCACATGGCTTGGCTATCACTGGGCGAAGGAGGTGTACGCGTCCGACTTCTTCGACACCATTTACGCGTTTGCGGAGCGGCTCATCCTGGAGGGGAAGGCCTTCGTCTGCGATCTGTCGGCCGAGGAGATCAAGGCGACGCGCGGCACGCTGACGGAGCCGGGCACCGAGAGCCCGTACCGCAACCGTACGCCGGAGGAAAACCTGAAGCTCTTCCGCGAGATGAAGGCGGGCAGATACGCGGACGGCGAGAAGTGCCTGCGTGCCAAGATCGACATGGCTTCGCCCAACGTCAATCTGCGCGATCCCATCATCTACCGGATTTTGCGCGCCACCCATCACCGCACGGGGGACAAGTGGTGCATCTATCCCATGTACGACTACGCGCACCCCATCTGCGACTATCTGCAGGGGGTCACGCACTCGCTCTGCACGCTGGAGTTTGAAGACCATCGTCCGCTGTATGACTGGGTGGGCATCAATCTGGGATTCGATCCCAAGCCCCGCCAGATCGAGTTTGCCCGCCTCAACATGACCAACCTGGTCATGAGCAAGCGCTATCTCAAGAAGCTCGTCGAGGACGGCTCCGTCCACGGCTGGGACGATCCGAGAATGCCCACGCTGGCGGGATTGCGCAACCGCGGCATTCCCGCGGCGGCGGTGCGCGATTTCTGCGAGCGTGCGGGCGTCGCCAAGGCGCAGTCGGAGTGCGACATCTGCTATTTTGAGGCGGTCGTGCGCGAGTACCTCAATGCGCGTGCGCCGCGTGCGATGGCGGTCGTCGAGCCGCTCAAGCTCACCATCACCAACTACGAGGGCAGCGAGGAAGTGGACTTCGAGATCAACCAGCTCGATCCCGCGGCGGGCGTGCGCAAGACGGTGTTCGGCAAGCACCTCTACATCGAGCGCAGCGACTTCTCGCTCGATCCCCCGCCCAAGTATCACCGCCTCAAGATCGGCGGCGTGGCGCGTCTGAAAAACGCGTACATCGTGCGCTGTGACGAGGCCGTGACCGACAAAGACGGCAACGTGACGGAGATTTTGTGTACCTATCTGCCCGAGAGCCGCAGCGGGAGCGATACGAGCGGCGTCAAGGCGAAGGGCGTTTTACACTGGGTGAACGCCGACACCTGTGTGGACGCGGTGCTCAAGAAGTACGATCATCTCCTGCGCGACGCCGACTATCCCGGACAGGATTTCTCCGAGCGCATGAATCTGGACAGCGAACATCTCTTTGCGGCCAAGGCGGAGCCCTATCTTGCCGAGGCGGAAGAGGGGACGGCCTTCCAGCTCATGCGGACGGGCTATTACAAGGTCTGCCGCGAGGACGGGAAGCTGTGTCTTTCCGAGATCGTCTCGCTCAAGGATAACTTCAACAAGCAGTGCGGATGCGACCCCGCACCGACGGGCGCCGCGAAGTAACCGAACGTCGGCGTCGGAACGAGGCGTCAGCGCAAAAGACCGCCCGCCCCGCCGCGGCCGTATGTTGCCGCGGCGGGGCGGGCGGAATAAGATCGGCCGATGCGTGCATACTGTGCGTGTGACGACGTTGGACGATCGGACGGGAACGCTGCTTGCCCGGCTGGAGGCACTCTGCCCGGACGGCGGCTATCATATCGTGGAGGCGGCGGAACTTTCCCCCGCCTTTTCGGCGGAAGAGGCCGCGGAGGGCATCGCCTGTCTTGCGGACAGCCGCCGCATTGACGTACGCTATGCGGAGGAGGGGACGTACTGCCTGCGCATTCTGCCGTCGGGCAGGGCGTATGTTCTTCACGCGCGCGATCGGGAGCGGGCAGAGCGGATGCGTCTGCGGCAGAGCGCGCGGATCGCCTTTGCGGGCGCCTTTGCGGGCGGATTTCTTGCCGCTCTGCTTGCCGCGGTCATCGTCCTCGTCATGGGGTGACTATGTGGAACGCGACGCTGGACAGAAAAGAAAATGAAGTTATGCGCGCGCTTCTCACGCTCTCGGCGGGGAAGGCGCGTTTTCTTGCATCGCCCGCCGAGATGCTGGCGATCATGCGCGGCAAGTGCGACGAACTTCGGCTCGAACGCACCCTCTTTTCCCTGGCGCAGGACGGCTATTTCGACGTCATCTGCACCGACCGCAAGGGGGAAAAGACGTATGTCGTCGAGATGCGCCCCAAGGGCCTCTCCTTTGTGCGCAGCACGCACGCCGACCGCCGTCGGCTCATCTTGCGGCTCGTCGTCGCCGCCCTGTGCGGACTGGCCTCCGCGCTCATCGGCATTCTCCTCAAACACCTCATCGCGTAAAAAGAGTTGACTTGCTTCGCGCGGTGCGCTATAATAAAACAAACAAAAGTTCACTTTTTTCGTGCCGACGCAGGGGCGGAAGGGGGGACGCCGCGGCGGGGCCCGAAGCGGGCGCGTCCGCGGGAGGGGATGGTATGATCGAGCATCACGAATTCAAATTGCACGCGCCCTTTTCCCCGACGGGCGATCAGCCGCAGGCGATCGAAAAGCTGACGGAGGGGGTGCTGGACGGCATCCGCACGCAGGTGCTGGTGGGGGTGACGGGCAGCGGAAAGACGTTCACGATGGCGAACGTCATACAGAACGTGGGGCGGCCCGCGCTGGTCATCGCGCACAACAAGACGCTGGCGGCGCAGCTCTGCAACGAATTCCGCGCCTTTTTTCCCGAGAACCGCGTGGAGTATTTCGTCTCCTATTACGACTACTATCAGCCGGAGAGCTACATCCCTTCGACGGACACCTATATCGAGAAGGACTCGGCGACCAACGACGAGATCGACAAGCTCCGCAACGCGGCGACCTGTTCGCTGGGAGAGCGGGACGACGTCATCGTCGTCTCGTCGGTGTCCTGTATTTACGGCCTCGGCGCGCCCGAGGAATTTTTCCGTCTGGGCATTTCTCTGCGGCCGGGGCAGGAGATGTCGCGCGACGAGCTGCTCACGCGGCTTGTGGGCATACAGTATTCGCGCAACGATCTGGACTTCAAGCGCTCCACCTTCCGCGTGCGGGGGGACGTCGTGGAGATCTTCCCCGCGTCCAATTCGGAGGTCGCCGTCCGCGTGGAGTTCTTCGGCGACGAGATCGACAGTCTGGGCGAAGTGGACGTCGTGACGGGCAAGGTGGTGTCCTCGCTCAGGCACGCCGTCATCTTCCCCGCCAGCCACTACGCGGTGGGGACGGAGAAACTCGTCTCGGCGCTCGCCATGATCGAGGAAGACCTCAAGGGCGAGGTGAAGGCGTTCGAGGACGCGGGCAGGCTGCTCGAGGCGCAGCGCCTGGAACAGCGCACCGAGCATGACCTCGAGATGCTGCGCGAGATCGGGTACTGTTCGGGCGTGGAGAACTATTCGCGCTACTTTGACGGACGTCAGCCCGGACAGCCCTCCTTCACATTGCTCGATTACTTTCCCAAGAACTTTCTCGTGTTTATCGACGAGAGCCACATGACCATTCCGCAGATCCGCGCCATGTACAACGGCGACCTCGCGCGCAAGACCAACCTCGTCGAATACGGCTTCCGCATGAAGTCGGCGTACGACAACCGTCCGCTCACCTTCGAGGAATTTGACGCGCGCGTCCCGCAGATGATCTGCGTCTCGGCGACGCCCGCGCCCTACGAACTCGGACAGGCGGGGCAGGTGGTGGAACAGCTCATCCGCCCGACGGGCCTTCTCGATCCGCCCGTGACGGTCAAGCCCACCAAGGGACAGATCGACGATCTGCTGTCCGAGGTGCGGAAGGTGGTGGAGAAGGGCGGCCGCATTCTGGTCACGACTCTGACCAAACGTATGGCGGAAAACCTGACCGACTACTTAAAAGAAAACGGCGTGCGGGTGCGCTATATGCACTCGGACATCGACGCTTTGGAGCGCATCGACATCATCAACGGCCTTCGCTCGGGCGAGTTCGACGTGCTGTGCGGCATCAACCTTCTGCGCGAAGGACTCGACCTGCCCGAGGTGGAGCTGGTCGCCATTCTCGATGCCGACAAAGAGGGCTTCTTGCGCAGCGAGACCTCCCTCGTGCAGACCATCGGCCGCGCGGCGCGCAATGCGCAGGGCCGCGTCATCATGTACGCCGACGAGATCACGGGCAGCATGCGCCGCGCCATCGACGAGACCGACCGCCGCCGTGCCGTTCAGCAAAAGTACAACGAAGAGCACGGCATCGTCCCCAAGACCATCGTCAAGAAGGTGGCGGAGACCATCGGCATCACCTCCAAGGCCAAGCGCGCCTCCGAGGTCAAGGCGCGGGACATCCCCGAGGAGATCGAAAAACTCAAGGCGCTCATGAAAGTGGCCTCGGCTCAGCTCGACTTCGAGCGCGCCATCGAGATCCGCGAAACCATTGCGGAACTCAAAAAGCGCATGCGCAAGTAATCCCGCGTTCTGCGTCCGTCGCCTTCGTCCCGTTCTTGTCTGGCGGGCGGCCGCAAGGCGTGTCTTCGCGGTTGACAGGGGGCGTTGACGGGGGCGGACGGGAAATTTCCGCAATCGTTTGAAATTTTTCTGCGGGTGTGCTATAATAAAGACGCGGCCGCGCGGACGTGAGCAGACGAGCCGCCGCGGGGCTGTCTGATACCGAAGAATCGGGAGGAACCTATGAAGATTGCCGTCGATATCGATGACACATTGAACACCGTCGATCGGGTCCGTTATGCGGGCGAATATATCCGTCGCAAGAACCTGCCGTTTCGTCTCAAGGACGAAAACGCGCACGCCTTTGCGGAGGTTTACGACTGGGCGGCGGAGGACGTGCTCGAATTCATTCATGACGGCGGGATCACGGCGTTTACGGACGCGCCTGCGCGGAAGGGGGCAAAGGAGATCCTGACGCGCTGGCACGAAGCGGGGATCGAGGTGATCATCGTGACCTCGCGCATGGCGTCGTGGTTCGGAAATCCCGAAAAGGTATCGCGGGACTGGCTGGAAAAGCGGCATATTCCCTATGATGCGCTGGCGGCGGACATCGCCGACAAGGGCGCATACTGTGCCGCGCACGGGATCGACATTCTGGTGGACGATAATCTGGAGCAATGCCGCTCGGCGCAGGAAAAGGGCGTGAACGCGGTGCTTGCGGTGTCGCGGGCGACGCTGGAGCGCGCGCATGAAGTCCGCTACGGCGGAGCAAACTGGAAGCAGATCGACGCGGCGGTGGCGCACATTGTGGGGCTTCTGCTGCGCAGACAGCAGGCATGAGCGCCCGCACGGAAGCGGCCGAGCTCACCGTCATGGTGATGGTGACGCGTGCGGACGCCGTCGTGGTGCAGGAGCGCCGCAAGGGGACATGGGACGGGCTCATCTTCCCGGGCGGACATGTGGAGCGCGGCGAGAGCTTTCTGGAAGCCGCCGTGCGCGAAGTGCGCGAGGAGACGGGGCTTGCCCTGCGGGAGGTGCGCTGCTGCGGCATGTTGCATTGGTCGCACAGGACGCGGCCCGAGCGCTATCTCGTCCTTCTCTATCGCGGCGAGGGCGCGGGCGATTTGCTGCCCGCCTCGCCCGAGGGGCGCAATTTCTGGATGCCCCTGAAGCAATTTATGGGCGCGGAGGGAAAAGCTCCCGCCATGGACGCATATCTCTCCTGCTTTCTCGGGGAAGCAGGGGAACTTTTTGCAGAATACGACGATGACGGAACCGATCCGCTCGTTCGGGCGAGCGCGTCCGAACGTCCCTCTTGCCGATAGCGGCGGGACAAGCGTCGGAAAACGGCGGGGACGTATGCGGGATCGGCGGCCCTGCGGCAGGGGCAAAGGCGTTCCAAAATCGATGGGGCCCGTGCAGGAGGCACGGGCGGTCGGAAGGAAGATATGAAAGAAGAGATTTACGTCAAAGGCGCGAAAGAGAACAACTTAAAGAACATCGACGTACACATTCCGCGCAACACGCTGACCGTATTCACGGGGCTTTCGGGGTCGGGAAAATCGACGCTGGCGTTTGACACCATCTTTGCCGAGGGGCAGCGCCGCTATATGGAGAGTCTCTCCTCCTATGCCCGCCAGTTTCTGGGCATGATGGAGAAGCCGGACGTGGAGTCCATCGACGGGTTGTCGCCCGCGATTTCCATCGATCAGAAGACGACGTCGCACAATCCCCGTTCGACGGTGGGGACGGTGACGGAGATCTACGACTATCTGCGTCTTTTGTTTGCGCGCGTGGGGATCCCGCACTGTCCGAAGTGCGGACGGGAGATCCGTCGGCAGACGGTGGACGAGATCGCCGACAAGGTCATGCTGCTGCCTGCGGGGAGCAAGATCATGGTGGAGGCGCCCGTCGTGCGCGGCAGAAAGGGGGAGTACGTCAAGGAACTGGCGGGCTACCGCAAGAGCGGGTATGTCCGCGTCAAGATCGACGGCTCCGTCTACGATCTGCAGGAGGACATTCGCCTTGACAAGAACGTCAAGCACAACATAAGCGTCGTTGTCGACCGTCTGGTCGTCAAGGAGGGGATCTTGAAGCGCCTCACCGAGAGCCTGGAGAGCGCGCTGAACCTGGCGGACGGGCTGGTCGTCATCGACTGCGGCGGCGAGGAGACGCTTTATTCCACCCGCTATGCCTGTCCCGACTGCAACATCTCCATCGAGGAGATCGAGCCGCGGCTGTTCTCGTTCAACACGCCGTGGGGGGCATGTCCGACCTGTTCGGGCCTCGGATTCAAGCAGACGGTGGATCCCGACCTCATCTGTCCCGACCGCACCAAGACGCTGCACGAGGGTGCCATCCGCATCAGCGGCTGGAATCTGGATTCCTCTGCCGTCACGCAGATGTACCTCGGCGCGCTTGCCCGCAGGTACAAGTTTTCCATGGACGTCCCCGTCAAAGACCTGCCCGAGGAGGTATTCAACCTTCTCATGTACGGCAACGGCGGCGAGAAGATCGACATGGAATACAGCACGCGCACCTTTCATTCCAACTACCAGAGCGCGTGGGAGGGCTTTGTCAACAACCTGCAGCGGCGGTACAATCAGACGAGTTCGGTGGGCGTCAAGTGGGACATCGAGCGCTATATGCGCACGTCCGACTGCCCCGACTGTCACGGAAAGCGTCTGAAAAAGGAGGCGCTCGCCGTCACGGTGGGGGGAAAGAACATCGCCGAGGTCTGCGATATGCCCGTGCGGGACATTCCCGCCTTTCTGGACAGCGTACAGCTCACGCCCACCCAGCACGCCATTGCGGACGTCATCCTGAAGGAGATCAAGAGCCGTCTCAACTTCCTCGTGGGGGTGGGACTGGACTATCTCACGCTCTCGCGCAATGCGGCGACGCTTTCGGGCGGCGAGAGCCAGCGCATTCGGCTTGCCACGCAGATCGGCAGTGCGCTGACGGGCGTTCTGTACATTCTCGACGAGCCGAGCATCGGCCTTCATCAGCGCGACAACGAAAAACTGCTCGCGTCGCTCAAGGGCCTGCGCGACCTCGGGAACACGCTCATCGTCGTCGAGCACGACGAGGACACTATGCGCGCGGCCGATTATATCGTGGACGTCGGCCCCAAAGCGGGCATTCACGGCGGCGAGATCGTCGCCTGCGGCACGGTCGAGGACATCATGAACGAGCCGCGTTCCATCACGGGCGACTTCTTGGCGGGCAGGCGCAAGATCGAAGTTCCTGCCGTGCGCAAGGAGCCGGACGGAAGATGGTTCGAGGTGGACGACTGCCGTCAGAACAACCTGAAGGGCATCGACGTGAAGATCCCCGCGGGGCTCATGACCGTCGTCACGGGCGTCTCCGGGTCGGGCAAGAGCTCGCTCGTCAACGAGATCATCCTGCCCCTTCTGTCCAATCGGCTGAACGGCTCCCGCCTGCCCTTGGGCAAGAGCGGAGAATGCCGCGGACTGGAATTCTTCGACAAGGTGATCGCCATCGATCAGTCGCCCATCGGCAGGACGCCGCGCTCCAATCCCGCCACCTACACGGGTGTATTCACCGCCATCCGCGACTTGTTCGCGGCGACGCCCGACGCCAAGGCGATGGGGTTCAAGTCGGGGCGGTTCTCCTTCAACGTCGCGGGCGGCAGGTGCGAAAACTGCCAGGGCGACGGCATCATGAAGATCGAGATGCACTTTTTGCCCGACGTCTACGTCCCCTGCGAGGTGTGCGGCGGAACGCGCTACAACCGCGAGACGCTGGAAGTCCGTTATAAGGGCAAGTCCATCGCCGACGTCCTCGACATGACGGTGGAAGAGGCGTGCGACTTCTTCAGGAGCCTGCCCTCCATCTACAACAAGCTCTCCACGCTCAACGAGGTGGGCCTGGGCTATATCAAGCTCGGGCAGTCGGCGACGACGCTCTCGGGCGGTGAGGCACAGCGCGTCAAGCTCGCCACCGAGCTCTCCAAGCGCTCCACGGGGCGCACCTTCTATATCCTCGACGAACCCACGACCGGCCTTCACAGTTACGACGTGGAAAAGCTCGTCAAAATTCTGCTCCGCTTCCGCGACGGCGGGAATACCGTGCTCGTCATCGAACACAACCTCGACGTCATCAAGGTGGCGGACTGGCTCGTCGACCTCGGCCCCGAGGGCGGGGACGGCGGCGGAACCATCCTCTGCTGCGGCTCCCCCGAACAGGTCGCCGCTTGCGAACGCTCCTACACGGGACAGTTCCTCAAAAAAATCCTCTAAGCCCCCCGTGTCCGAAGTGCGTCGCCGTATGGTATGGCCATGCCCGAAATGCACCGCCGTATGGTATGGCCATGTCCGAATTGCGCCGCGTGCGTCGGCACCGTGTCGGCGCTGTGGGCGAAGGGGCGTAGCGTGTCGGTCTGCGGGGACGCGGACGGGCGGGATGCGCGCAGCGTCTGCGGACGGGCGAGGACAACGGGGGAAAAGAAAGCGATACGGCATATGCGGCGGCGGAAGGGCGCCTGCCGCGAACGGAATAACATGAGAGGTGAAAGCCATGGTCAATCAAAAGAACAAACAACTGGGCGAGGCGCGTTCGGTCATCCGCGAGATCTTTGAATACGGCAATGCGCGCAAGAAGATCGTGGGGGCGGAGAACGTCTTTGACTTTTCGCTCGGCAATCCGGGGGTGCCTGCGCCTGCGGAGGTGAACGAAGAGATCGTGCGGCTGGTTTCGACCATGCCCTCGCTCGCCCTGCACGGGTACACGTCGGCGGCGGGCGCGCCCGAGGTACGGCAGGCGGTCGCCTCGTACATTTCCGCGTCGTTCGGGGTCGACATGGCGGCGGAATACATCTACATGACCTGCGGGGCGGCGGCGTCGCTCACGGTCACCATTCACGCCCTGTGCGAGGCGGGGAACGAGTTCGTCGTCGTGACGCCCTTTTTCCCCGAGTACACCGTGTTCATCGAGGGCGCGGGCGGGAAGGCGGTCATGGCGGCGACGGATTCCCGTTTCCACCTCGACATGGAGGCGCTCGACGCCGCCATCGGCGTACATACCAAGGGCGTGATCATCAACTCGCCCAACAACCCCACGGGCGCCGTCTATTCGCGGGAAGAGCTCGCCGCGCTCGGAAAGCTGCTGGAGCGCAAGAGCCGCGAAAAGGGCTCTCCCGTCTTTCTCATCGCCGACGAGCCCTATCGCGAACTCACCTACGGCGCGGAAGTCCCTTATCCGATGGCGTTCTACAAAAATACCGTCCTCTGCTATTCCTTCTCCAAGTCGCTCTCCCTCGCGGGCGAGCGCATCGGCTACATCGCCGTATCCCCGCAGTGCGAAGGAGCGGCGGACGTGTTCTCCGCCGTGTGCGGCGCGGGCAGAGTGCTCGGCTTCGTCTGCGCGCCCGCGCTCTTCCAGCGCGTCGTCGCAAAATGCCTCGGGCGTTCTGGCGATATCGAGGAATACCGCAAAAACCGCGACCTGCTGACCGGGACGCTCAGCGCCTGCGGGTTCACCTTCGTCCCCCCCGAGGGCGCCTTCTATCTGTTCATGAAGTCCCCCGAAGCGGACGCCGTCGCCTTCTGCGAGCGGGCGAAAAAATATGAGCTGCTGCTCGTCCCCTCGGACGGGTTCGGCGTCAAGGGGTATGTGCGCATCTCCTACTGCGTCGAGCGCGCCGTCATCGAACGCTCGCTCCCCGCGTTCCGCGCACTCGCCAAAGAATACGGACTTATCTGATCTCCGCAGATCGCAACCGCCTGTGCCCTGCGATCGTGCGCCTTGCTTCGCGCGCCCGATATGTCCGCCCGCCGTGTGCGGTGCCGTCATGCTCCGCTCCGTCGGAAAGCGGACGGAAAGCAGACGGCAGACGGGCGGCAAACGAAAGGCAAACAGACGGCAAACAGAAGAAAAGGGCGGCGCCCCGTCACATACGACGGGGCGCCGCCCTTTCCTATTTCATTTTTTGCTCACGGACGCGATACGCCCGCGATTCTGATCTTATTCTGACGCGATGCGGCCGCGATTCTTCGCGGGCGGGGCGCCGATGGCCGTTCTGCCGATTGCGGACTGTTGCGGCGCAAGGGCGGGGGTCAGAGCGAGATGAGCAGCATGGCGACGGGCAGGGTAATGATGGAGAGGATGGTGCCTGTCGAGAAGGCGGCGGCGGAGAACACGCGGTCGCCGTCGAGTTTTTCCGCGAAGGCCACGACGCTTGCCGCGGGGGGCATGGCCATGGCGATGACGGGAGCGAGCAGGACGTAGGGGGTATCGGCGAACACGCCCGTGAGTTTGAAGGGCAGGATGAGCAGGTAGGTGAGGGCGGCCGAGAGGATGAGGCGGACGAAGGCCGAGAGGTAGATGGACTTATCGCAGAAGAGCTGTTTGGGCGAGAGTTCCGCGATGCGCACGCCGACGACCATCATGGAGAGGGGCGCGGTCATGCCGCCGCCGTAGGTGACGATCTGCTGCAATTCCTTGACGGCGTCCATATTGAAGATATTGATCTGCGGGACGAGGAAGAGGAGAAAGCCGACGAGCGACGCGATGGTGCAGGGATTGAGGATGGCTTTCTTGACCGAGATCTGTTTTTTGTCCTGGGTGATGAGGTAGGCGCCGAGCGTCCAGAGGAGGAGGTTGAACGCCACGGTGAAGACGGTGACGTACATCATGGCCTCGGAGTCGCCGTCGGTGAACATTTCGACGAAGGGAATGCCGACGAAGGCGCAGTTGGAGAAGGTGCCGATAAAGACGAGGATGTCGCGTTTCTGGCGCTGTTCATCCCCCTTCATGAACAAAAAGCAGAGCTTTGCGGCGAAGAAGGTCAGAAAGATCGCCGCGACGGAGAAGAGGAACACCCACAGGAAGTTGAGAAGGGTCTCTCCCGAGGGCGCGATGGGGTCGACGGCGAAAGCCTGGATGATGAGCATGGGCTGCGCAAAGCAGAGCAGGATGTTGGAAATGGAGTACAGACTGTCCGCCTTGACGAGGTTGGTCTTTTTGAGGATGAACCCCGGAACGGCAAAGGCAAACAGGACGAGCATGATGAGCAGGACTTTGACGATGATCTGAACCATGACGGGACCTTTGAAAAGTTTTTTTATTTCACCATTTTTTCCGCTCGGCATTATATCACCCGCGCCGCAAAAAGGCAATCGACTTTAAGGGGGAATTTTCGGGAAAATAAAAATTTTTTCCGGGCGGAGCGGCGCGGGCGCCCGCGCGCCCGCGCCGCAACCGCATTTCTTCAAAAAAAATGGCGAAAAACTTTGGGAATATCCATTGACAAAGGAAAAAGTGTGTGATAATATAAATATGTCTACGAGGACACATACGTATTTTTGTGAAAAAATCACAAAATAACACTTTTGCGGCAAAATTTACGCGGCAGAGGTGAGACAAAAACGTTGTCGGGCGGGAGGAAACAAGCGTATGGCTGGAAAAGCCGCAACAACTGTGCGGGAGCTCATGATCCCGAAGGCCGTAGTCCGTGTCGAGGGGAAGGTGGAAAATGCCGCGTTGCTCACGGCGCACCGGGCGGAGCAGATCGGTCTGAATGAGTCGGAATATATTCTCATGCAGGGAAAAAGCGGTGTTCTGCTCGATTTCGGCATGGAGTTGCAGGGCGGCCTGCGCATTGTGACGGGCTACGGCACGAACGGTGCGCGGATCCGCATTCGTCTTGGCGAGTCGGTGGGCGAGTGTCTGTCCGACGTCGGCGAGAAGGGCAGCACCAACGATCATGCTCTGCGCGACGTCGTGCTTCCGCTTCCCATGCTCTCGGATGGGGAATATCTCTCGAGCGGGTTCCGTTTTGCCCATGTGGAGCTTCTGGACGAGGGCGCGGAGCTGCGTCTGAAGGCGATCAACGCGGTGTTTGTTCACAGCACGCGGGCGCAGGTCGGCTCGTTCACCTGTTCGGACGAACTCATCAACCGTATTTACGCTACAGCGGCGCGCACCGTACAGCTCTGCGCGCAGAAATACATCTGGGACGGCATCAAGCGTGACCGTCTCGTGTGGGTAGGCGATCTGTATCCCGAGGTATGCGCGTTGCTCTCCGTGTGCGAGGACGACGGGTGTGTGCCGGACAGCCTTGATTTTGTCAAGGCGGAAACGCCTCTGCCGCGCTGGATGAACAACTATCCCATGTACAGCATGTGGTGGATCATGATTGTGGAGGAGTACTATCGCCGCACGGGCAATCTGGCGTATGCGATGGCGCAGAAGGACTACTTCTACGGACTGCTCCTTCAGATCGACGGCTGCATTGCGGAGAACGGCGACTTCGACTTCGGCGGGAACTTCGTCGACTGGCCGACGCACGACCATGCGGACGAGCCGGAGGGCGTGCGCTGTCTGGCGAAGCTGTGCGCGAAGAGCGCCCGCGCGCTCGAGGCGCTGTACGGGACGGACGGAAGCCTTTCCGAGAAGATCCTGCGCAAGCTGTCGCAAAAAGACGTACCCGTCATTGAGAAAAAGCAGATCGTCGCGCTCAAACACCTCTCGGGGACGCCCCTGTCCGATGCAGAGAAGGCGCTTTTAGTTGAGGGCGGCGCGTCGGGATTTTCCACGTTTATGAGTTATTTCCTGCTCTCGGCGCAGAGCGATCTTGCGGGCGAGGAGCAGGCGCTTGCATCGCTTAAGGAGTACTACGGCGGAATGCTGCGCCTCGGCGCCACTTCGTTCTGGGAGGACTTCGACCTCGACTGGCTGAAGGGGAATGTGTGTCCCATCGACCGCATCCCGCAGGCGGGGGAGATCGACGTCCACGGCGACTACGGCAGGTTCTGCTATACGGGATACCGTCACAGCCTGTGTCACGGCTGGTCGGCGGGGGTCATTCCCTTCCTGATCGGGCGCATCCTCGGCGTCACGCCGCTGGAGGCGGGCTATAAGAAGGTGCGCATCGCGCCCCGTCTCGGGGGGCTTTCCTATGCGGAGGCGGATATCCCCACGCCGCAGGGACTGCTGCACGTCGTGTGCCGCGTCGAGAACGGGAGCGTCCGCACGACGGTCACCGCGCCGGAGGGGATTCAGGTCATTGCCTGAAGAGGACGAGACAGCATGAGCGAATCGCGCAATTTGTTGCAACGGCTCGCGGACGCGCCCGTGGACGAGTACCGTCCCGTCGTGTTCTGGAGCATCAATTCCGCGCTGGAAGAGGACGAGCTTCGCCGTCAGATCGGCGAGATGAAGGCGTTCGGCCTGGGCGGATTTGTCTATCATGCGCGGGCGGGCCTGGAGACGCCGTATTTGTCTGAAGAATGGTTCCGTCTTGTTGGTGTTTGTCTGGACGAGGCGCGTCGGCAGGGTCTGCGCGTCTGGCTGTACGACGAGTTCGGCTGGCCGAGCGGATTTGCGGGCGGAAGACTGCTCGCCGACGAGGCCAACCGCGCCTGTTATCTCGAATATGCCGTGCGCGGGGACTTCGATCCCGCGGCATACGCGGTTTATGCGCTGGAGGACGGCGTTCCGCGCCTGCTTCGGGCGGGGGAGCGCGCCGCGCAATATCATACCCTCTATCTGCGCACGTCGGACGCCTATGCGGACATTCTCAATCCGCACGTCACCGAGCAGTTTCTCGCGCTGACGCACGAGCAGTACTATGCGCGGTTCAAGGAGCGGTTCGGGAAGGAACTTCTCGGATTTTTCACCGACGAGCCGCAGTTTTACCGCTACGCAACGCCCATCACGCGCATTGCGGAGGCGGAGTACCGCGCCCGCTACGGCGCAGAGCTGAAAGAAGGGCTCTTGTGGCTCTTTCTCAAAGATGTGCGCGGCTATCCCTTCCGCGTCCGCTACTACAACCTGCTCAACGCGCTCTATTGCGAAAATTTCTATAAAAAAGTCAACGACTGGTGCATTTCGCACGGATGCCTGCTCACGGGGCACAGCATCGAGGAAAATGCCTTCTTCGCCCAGATGTGGGGCGGCGGCGCGGACTGCGCCACGAGCTATCTCTACGAAGGCGTTCCCGCGATCGACAACCTCGCGCGCATGTCCGATCCCTTCCTGTCGGCGAAGAACGTCGCCTCCGTGGCGGCGCAGACGGGAAAACCCCGCATCCTGACGGAGACGTTCGGCTGCACGGGGTACGGCATCACGCCGCGGGCGCTGCGCCGCATTGCCGAACGGCAGTATGTCTACGGCGTCAACGCCATGTGCCAGCACCTCTATAACTACTCGCTTGCGGGACAGGGCAAGATCGACCATCCGATCTCCTTCGGCAGAACGCTGCCCTGGATCGCGGGCTATCCCGCCTTCAACCGCTATTTTGCGGAGCTCGGATATCTGCTCGCCGCGTCGCGGGAAGAGGCGCCCGTCGCGGTCATCACGCCGATGGAGAGCGTCTATCTCGACTACGTCCGCCTCGACGAGGAACAGACCATGACCGAGGTGGACGGCGGCTATTCCCCGATCATCGAGACCTTGCGCAAGAGCGGCATTGCCTATCAGCTCGTCGACGAAAAGGTGCTCTCCCTTCTGGGAAGCACGGAAAACGGAATGCTCAGAGTGGGCGAACGCGCCTACGGCACGGTGGTTCTTGCAAACTGCCGCGAACTCAAGGCGAACACCGTGCGTCTTCTGCGCGCTTTCCTTGCGGAGGGCGGCGCCCTGAAAACGATGGGGACGGCACCCGCCTATGCGGAGGGGGAGGCGGAGGATCTCTCCGATCTCGTGCGCGACTGCGCACTTCCCCGCCCTGCGTGCATTGCCCGGACCGATACGCCCTACACGGTGCGCACCCTTGCGGACGGCAAGCGCTTTGTCTTTGCCGTCAACGACGGGGACGCGCCCCGCACGCTCGCCGTCAACGGCAGCTTTTCTGCGGTCGACCTCGTATGCGGCAGGGGATATGCGCCGCAGGCGTCGTACACGCTTTTGCCGCACACCTCGCTTCTGCTCGAAGAGAACGGCGGCTACACCGATACGGCCTTTTGCGAGACGTCGCGCACGACGCTCGTGCCCGCATTCTGCGGGAGCGACGACAACTGTCTGACGCTGGAAAAGGCGTGCGTGACGCTGGAGAACGGGGAGCGTTTGGAAGGGTACGTCTACGGGATTTTTGAACGCCTTGTACGACGCGGCTACGACGGCACCTTCTCGGCGGAGTTCTCCTTCGAGAGCGACGTCGACCTTCCCGCGCGGCTCACGGCGGAGCGTCAGCCTGTCTGCGATATGCGCTTCAACGGCGTTGCGCCCGTCTTCGGACGCGATCCGCTCGAACAGAATTTCCTCGTGGCGGACGTCGCGGTGCGGCGCGGAAAGAACGTGTTCACCTACACGGCGCGGCTGGAGGACGTGGGACATCTGTGCGACGTTCTCTACGGCGACACGCCCGAGAGCCTGCGCAACTGTATCAGCTATCATACCTGTCTGGAACCCGTGTATCTCAAGGGTGCGTTCGACAGTCACGGATTTCACATCACGGCCCCCGCGCCCAAACAGGCGGGCGACCTCACCCGCATGGGGTATGAGAACTTCTGCGGCGGCGTGCGCTATCGGGTGCGCGTTGCGGGCGGCGGCCGCGTGCGGCTGCGCCCCGTGGGCGACTGGGCCATGTGCGTGTTCACCGTGTGCGGCCGCAGACAGACCTTGCTCCTGGACGGGGAAGCGGAATTCGATCTCCCCGAAGGCGAGCACGACTGCGACATTCTCTGCCTCTCCACCATGCGCAACCGCTTCGGGCCCTTCCACTGCGAATACCCCGAAGAGACGGGCGTCTCGCCCGATCACTTCACGCTGCGCGGCGGCTGGACGGCAAGCGGGGAAAACCCGCACTACGTCGAGACGCGCAAGCTCGTGCCCTTCGGCCTGACCGCCGTCGAGGTCGTGCGCGGCAAATAAGCGCGCTGCACCGAACCGAACGTGCGGCAAAGGCGCCGCCAGCGGCAGAAAAAAACGCCGTGCATGACGGCCGAGCATTCGCCCGCGGCAGAAGAAACGCCGTGTATGACGGCCGGGCATTCGTCTGCGGCGGCCCGTCCGATGCGCCCGAACAGAGCGCGCGGCGGGGGAACAAAATGTTTCGATCATTCGATGTTTGTGCCGTTCGGGGGTTTTTCCCACACCTCTCCCCCCGATCGGCGCAACAAAAAAATACGGTGAAATTTTCTCCGAAAGCATTGACAAGTGTGTCCGTCTGTGATAGTATGAGTGTGCCGAAGAAGATTTTTTTGTGAGTTATTTGCAAAATTCGGCATGAGCTCGGGTGCTCTTTTATTTTTCAGGTATGTGTCCACGAGGACATATCGGAGGAAAGCATGGTAACCAAGCAAGACGTAGCGGAGCGTGCGGGGGTATCGACGGCGACCGTCGGGCGCGTGCTCAGCGGGAAGGGGTACGTCTCCTCGGAGGCGCGTGCGAAGGTGGAGGAGGCCGTCAAGGCGCTCAACTACCGCCGCAACAACCTTGCCGCCAATCTCCGGAAGCGCAAGAGCAACGTGATTGCTGTTTTGGTGGAAGACCTGCTCAATCCTTACTATATGCACCTTGCGGAGGCGATGGTCGAGCGGGCGAAGGAGAAGAACTGCATTGTCTCGCTGTTTGCGGTCAAAGACCGCGACGTGCGGCAGGTGCTGGACGATCTTCTCTCCAACCGCGTGTGCGGGGTAGTCAACCTGGCCATGTTCACCTGTGATTTCTCGTGGTACGACATCTTCCTGGAAGAGGGGATCCGCCTCATCAACTGTACGTCGACGGGGCCGAAAGTCGTGGTGGACTACACGGAGGGCATGGAGCAGGCGCTTGCGTGCCTCAAACGTGCGGGCAGAACGCGTCCGGCGTTCGTGGCGGGGATCGAGTCCTGGCTGGCGCCCGGCGACCTGCGCGTGAAGTACTTCTTTGAAAACGCCGCGCGGTTCGGTTTGCAGTGCGATCCCGATCTGGTGCTGTGCGGGAACTATCCCATCGTCAAAGCGCCGCACGTCGGGTACGAGCTGTGCGAAAAGCTCATCCGTTCCAAAAAGCCGTTCGATTCGCTGCTGTGCATGACGGACATGATGGCGCTCGGTTCGCTCAAAGCGCTCTTCGACTACGGGTACAAGATCCCGCAGGACGTCTCCGTCATCGGGTGTGACGATCTGGACTTTACGGGCTTTTTCCAGCCGGCGCTCACCACGATCGCGGTGGACAAAAAGGCGGAGGCCTATGCCTATGTCGACCTCATTCTCGACGACGAAGTGAGCGATCGCGACGTGGTCAGAGTGAATACAAAACTTGTGGAGCGCAGCAGCGTGTAACGGGAAGCTGTGCTGCAAAAGATAAAATCGGAAGGGGGATCCCCCTTCTTCCTGCCTTGCGGCAGGAAGAAAGACCATTATTAAGGAAGGAAAGAACGTTCGCGGCGGCGCCGCAGAACGAAAAACAGGGAGGAAACAATGAAAAAGACTTGTATGCTCGTATTGACCGTGCTCATGGCTGCCTCATTGGGGACGTCGATCGGTCTTACGACGATGTCGGCAAACGCGCTCGAACACGGCGCTGCCGATGAAAACGGTTGGGTGCAGAATGACAGCATGGATGCGATCACCGTCAACGAAGAGGGCGCATCCGTCATCACGACGACGGCAGGCGGTGTCACGACGTATAACGCAACGGCGCTCGATGTGACGAAGGATAACTACATCACATTCCGCTCCACGGGCGACAACTGGCTCGGCGTCTATCTGGTGGACAATTATTCGTCCGTGCTTGCCGGGGGCGATCTGTATTCTCCCGGCCCTGCCCAGGTGAAGATCTCCGCCATCATGCAGAGCGGTTCCATGCAGCTCGGCAGCGGCTATTCCGCAAGCGGAATGACCGGCGCAGATGCGGGTACGCCTACCGACATTTCGCTGTACACGACGATCAAATATCATATCGGTACGGGCGCGGACAACGATGTCTCCTACATGGAGATCAACGGAACGCGCGTCGTCGCACAGGGGGGCAAGTCGCTCTCCGTGACGCAGTCCAGCTTTACGGACGGCAAGGCATATGTCGTGTTCCAGACGCTCGGAACGAGAACGATCTATGCCATGGGACCCAATGAGGATCCCGTCATGCTGGAGGGCGCGGAACTGCTTCCCACGGGACTTGGCGGATCGGCGTATGCCGGATTCATGCTCAACGGCAAGACCATTACGGGAATTCCGGAGGGCGGCTATCAGATCACGGCAGACAAGGGCGTGAACAACGTGCTCGTCAACGGTCAACCCATTTCGTCCGTCAACGCGACGCTCAACGTGGTCGAGCTTCCCTTCAACGGGACGACCATTCAGGCGATCGGGCTTCTGCCCACGCAGGGCAACACCTTCTCCTGGAAGGCCGGCGATACCATCACCTTCCTGGAGGGCTTCACGATCTATGACGCAACGGGCAAGGCGCTCTGGGATCTCAAGCGTGACTTCGGGTTCTACGTTCCCTCCGTCGCGGAAGACGGCTCCTGCACGTTCGCGGCGCAGATCGGTCTCTCCGGCGTCGGGGCAGCCGGGAACTTTGTCAACATGAACACGACGTACAACCTGAGCGAAGGTGCCGTTTCGGAGCACAACGTGTCGATGATTACGGTCAACGGCACGCCTCTGACCGAGCTCGGATACTTCAACGTTGCCATTCCCAACACTGTTCAGATCCTTAAAAATGAAGGGGACTGGACGTGGAAAGAGGGGGACGTCATTTTCCTTCCCTACGGCTTCATGTTCAAGGACAGCGCAGGCTATTCCTATGCGCTGGATGCAAATTACACGCTGACCTATGGGGCAACCGGCTTCACGATGACCAGAACGGAAGCAGGCCAGGCGCGTCCCGTCTCCGTCAGCGGAATGAAACTCGGTCACTATGACGCAGCGGGCAACCTCTACGGCATGCAGATCGTGTTCGGCGAAAAGGTGCGCGGCGACATCGAGGCCAATGCCGATGTCGGCGGAGAGGCCTGGATCAACAGCTTCATCAAGGTGAACGGATATACGCTTGCCGAGATCCGTCAGATGCAGGTCGGCACGGACAGCGAAGGCAATCCCATCTATGCGACGGCACGCGCCAACTTCGAGGGCGAAGACTTCATCACCCTCTGGATCGACGGCAGAGCGGGCGTCGTGGAGCCCGGCGACAACAAGCTCGGTGCGGGCGCCGTTGTCACCGTTCTTCCCGGCATCGAGTTCCCCTCGGGCTTCGTTACCACGGAAGAGCAGTCCTATGAGTGGACGGGCGATACCTGGGTCGTCACCGTTGCGCTGCAGCAGTTCGAGCTGACGCTTACGGACGGTCAGGAGATCGAGGCAGGCATTCAGGGCAATCCCGGAAAGGCATTCGTCAACATCACCGCGCCGCTCTCCTCGCTCACCGGAATCGCAAGCTTCCCCATCCAGGATTCGGCTGACGTCAAAGAGCACATCATGATCAACGGACAGCTCCTGTCCCAGATGGCAGGCGGCGTGAGCGTGTTCCAGTTCAACTCGGCAAACACGCTTCAGATCGAGCTCAACCAGGGCAGCTGGACGGTCGGTGACCGCATTGTCCTCATGAAGGGGATGCCGCTCTACAATGACATTCCTTCTTCGCCCAACGCACAGCAGGTTGCAGAACTTGCACACTTCTATATCCTTGACTGCACGTCCACGGACGGCAAGGTTCTCCTCACCGTTACGGTGACGGACAGCTACGAAGCAGACGAGGACATCGACCTCGGCTTCGCCGGAATGCAGCAGTTCACCTATGACCAGAACCGCGACGCATACGGCTTCAACCTCACCTTCACCAAGAACGTGCGCGGCGACGTGTACGACAAGTTCGTCGATCTCACCGGCGAGGCGTGGATCCGCGACTACATCACCATCAACGGCAAGAGCATCGAAGAGCTCCTTGCGGCGACCGATGCGGAGGGCAATGCCATTCCCAACGCCGTGCAGATCGTCTTCGGCGACGACAAGTATCTCTCCATCTATGTGAGCGCAAAGATCCCCGTCGATCAGGGCGGTATCGTCGATGCGGACGGCAACGTCATCGAGACGGTGCGCGTTGCGGTTGCGGACGGCTTCACCGTTCCCCGTGACAACGGCGTCATCGCGCAGGGCATCAAGTACAAGTATGAGTACAACTTCTGGTGCAGAGACGTCGACCTCTCGACGGTTGAATATGATTCGCTTGCGGTGACCACCGTCAACAATCCTGTCTCCGTCGACTCGGACGGCAACATCGCCTTCAAGGTCTACTTCGACAAGAACATCACCGATGCGCAGTACCTGCACATCAACGCCGGTGCGGAATGGCTCTCGGGCGTTTCCCTCGGCTATACTTCGGCAACCATCGAGCGCCTTGCAAGCTACGGCTTCATCCGTGACTGCCTCACCAAGATCGAGTTCAACGGCATGACCATTGAGGAGCTCATGAACACGGAAGAGGATCCCGCGCTTCGTCCCGTCAACGTCGTCATGGTCCACTACGACAAGAACGAGATCCAGATCGTGTTCCGCGCGAACGACATCGAGACCGGCGAGCCTGCTCCCTATGCGATCAACGTCGGCGATCCCGATCCCGACTGGACGATCACCTTCCGTGAAGGCTTCACCGTTCCCACGCTCTGCAAGCTCGACCGCGACTACACCTTCTCGTATGACAAGAACGAGGGCCGTTTCGTGGAAGTCATCGAAGAGGAAGTCATCTCCGAGATCGAGTTCGAGGCGGTCGCCTACGACGGCGTCATGATCGAGGAGGGCGGCACGCTCAACCTCACGGGTGTCACCGAGCTGGATAAGAACCTCTTCTCGGTTGCGTTCAAGGACGGCGTCACGCCGGAATGGACGATCGAGGGCAACTCGCTCAAAGAGGGCGCCAACACCGTTTCGCTTGTCGCACAGACGACGGACGGCAGCGGCAAGACGGTCTCCTTCACCTTCACGGTCAACGTCACGGCGCAGACCCAGACGCCCGGCGGCGACACGACCAGCCCCGAGCCCACTTCCGACTCCAACGTCGGCCTCATCATCGCACTCTCCGTGGGCGGTGCCGTTGTCGTGATCGCGGCGATCGTGATTGCGGCGGTGGTCGTCTCCAAAAAGAAGAAGGCAAATAAGTAAGCCCTTCTGAAAAAATCTCACTTGCTCATTCTTTCTTCCGCCCTGTCCGATACGGACGGAAGAAAAGCCCTCCTATTTGCGGCCGGTCGTGTGACCGGCCGCGCAAGGGGAGCGGTGCAATCCAACCAAGCAATCTGCAACGGAGGTCATTGTCTCTAACATGAAAATAAATGCAAAGAAAACTTTAGGGGTCTGCTGTGCGGCGGTCATGCTGTTTGCCGCGACCGGCTGCACGCCGAAGAACCCGAGCGGCGGGACGTCGTACAACAGCGACGACTACGTCTACGAGCGTGAACAGGGGACATCGACGATGCTCAAGTTCTCCTCGACGGATGAAGGTCTGGACAACTTCCTGAACGACTATCTGCACCGTCACCTGCGCTATGACGATCTGCGCATCGGCAGTCTTTCGCTGGGTGCGTCCGTCATGTTCAACAAGGAATGGGAGGCGATGAGCCTCATGTACTTCGACTCCGAGACGTCGGTTTCGGACGACCGTTACGCCATGATGAAGGATTGGACGACCAACGTTCCCGTCGACAAGTACGGCTATGTCTGGTCGAACAAGGAGGAGCTTCAGCCCAACTACTTCTCGGCGGCGACCTATTTCGGACAGGGCTGGCCCTTCCCCGACTACACGCTTTCGGGCGGCGACAGCCAGGGCTGGAACTGGGACGATCAGGACAACGACGAGGGCTGGACGGTGCGCCTCAACGGCAACGAAGTCACGCCCGACGTGACGTCGGGGCTCATCTCGGTGGAGAGCACCCGAATCGAGACGGTGGAGTTCACCTCCGATCCCGCGGGGACGTACATCGTGCCCAAGCACTCGCCCTTCCTTGAGATCGATATCCGTCTCAACGACTACGATTATATCGGCGCAGAGAGCCGTTTCGACGACATCATCGTCGAGTGGAAGAACGCCAAGAGCGACGAATGGCACCAGGTCACCTACAAGAACGATGCGACCTATGTCACGAATATCGGCGCGACGTTCAACAAGAAGTTCTATCTGCCCATGTACCTCAACCCCGATTGGGGACGGTCCAACGACAGTGCGGACGCGATCACGCAGCTTCGGATCACCGTCAAGGCCAAGGACGGCGTGAAGGTGAACGGCGGCGTCAAGATGAACTACGTCCACAGCCAGTACGACACCCGTCAGACCAACAACAACGCGCTTCTTCTGCGCGCGGCGAAGATGTACTATGAGTTCACGGGCGACAACGAATACCTTGCGCAGAACCTCACCCGTTTCCGCAAGGCGGCGGAGTTCCTCATCGGCGTGTGCGGCGGCGAGGACGGCCTCATCTCCATGAAGGACTTCTTCGTGGGCCACGAGGGCGGCACGAACAAGGAATCGTACAACGCCAACAGCATCGGCAACGGATACTGGGATATCATCTCGTGCGATCCGGACGGCCTGTACACGAACATCTACTACTATAAGGCAATCGAGGCGATGCGCGATCTCGAGGCGATGGCGGCGGCAGCCGGCATCACGGCGGAGATGCCCACCGTTGCGAACGGCGACTATTCGTCGGGCACGGAGGGGAGCTACACCTACGACGAGACGGCGGAGTCCCTCGATGAATTGCTCGGCACCATCCGTACGGCCATTCAGGCTCCCGTGAATACGGCGGAGCAGACGGGCTTCTGGGATGCGGAAAAGGGCAGATTCATTGAAGGCTTCGATCAGAGCGGCGCAGTCATCGACTACGGCTTCATCATGTTCAACCTTGAGGCGGTCGCAGCGGGCATCTGCACGGATGAACAGGCGACGCAGATCATGGACTGGGTGAGCGGCAAGCGTGTCGTGGAATCGGATGCGGCGAACGCGCCCGGCACGACGCCCGAGGCCAAGGAGGGCAACTACGCCTCCGGCTATCAGGGAACGCGCCTCAACGAGGACGGCTCCTTTGCGGACGAGGGAACGCTCGGCATCTACGACTTCGAGTTTGCGCCCCGTTCGACGACGGTCAAGAACTACAATCAGTATGTCTGGAACTGGGCGGGCAACAACGCCTTCGGCGGCCAGGTACAGGACGGCGGCGCCATCATGTACATGAGTTACTACGACCTCATGAGCCGTATCTCCACCTACGGAGCGGACGATGCGTTCGAGCGGCTCAAGGGCATCCAGGCATGGTATGAAAAGGTCAAGGCGGTTGCCGATGCGGCGAACATCGACGAAACGGCGCCCAAGAACTTCTACCGCGAGTACTATTCCAAGCTCGGCATTGTCATGCAGGGTGCCGGAACGGCGGGCGGTGTCGGACTTGACGAGGAGTTCCTCGAATCGGCGCTCCTTCTGGCGGCAATCCCTTACGGCTTCTTCGGCATCGGCAGCGACAGCTACAACGTTCTGTCCGTCGCGCCTTCCCTTCCTTCCTCGCTCAACTGGTGGAAGATGGAGAACCTGCGCTTCCACGGGGTCGACTATGACCTGACCGTCGGCAGCGATTTCGTACAGGTCTCCTACGTCAAGGGATTCCCGACCGGACTTTCCATCGCCGTCACGCTGCCCATGGAAGAGGGCGAAAAGGTGTACATCGACGGAGTCGCCACGACAGATTATGTACAGCAGGGGAACACGGTCACGGTGACCGTTCCCTTCAAGGCCTGCAAGATCCAGGTCAAATAACGGTAAAACGGTGGTATCATGAAAAAATTTCTCGGTATCTTATTGGCAGCAACTATGTGCTTCGGCCTCACCGCCTGCTCCAATCCCTTCGAGCAAGAGCCGGAGGACGCGACGGGGAAGGTCGTCATTGAAGTCGGCGTGCTCGGCAGCACGACGGAGCAGGAGATCTTCCGCAAGTACAAGAACGGCTTCCAGGAAAAGTATCCCGACATCATTGTGCAGCTGGACGCCATTCCCGGCGACTATGCGACGGGCATGAACAACTACGTCCAGAACTCGACGTTCCCCGACGTGGTCTTTACGCCCGGCGACCAGCATGCGGCGTACTCTTCGCGCGGACACTTTGTCGACCTGCGTACCTACGACGAGGCGGACGATACCTTCTCCTTTGACGATATCTATCCCGAACTCATCGAGACGACGCACTACGACAGCAACGACGAGGGCATCTGGTTCATGCCGCGTGACTACAACAAGGTGGTCACGTTCGTCAACAAGACGATGCTCTCCCTTGTTCCCGGCGAAAACGGCGAGATGTATGCGGGATACGGTTCCTTTGAAAACCTGAAGGCGGAATGGGATCTCGAGACGTTCTATGAAGTCTGTGCCGCCGTCACCAAAAAGGTGGAGGAGAACTCCGCCAATCCCTCTGCGGTCTCGCAGGAGGAAAAACTGGCAGGCCTTATCCGCGGTACGGTCGCGCTGGACGCGCGTTACAACTGGTATCCCGCCTATGAGCCCATTCTGCGCCACTACGGCGGCAGCATGATCAGCCTCGAGAAGGCAGGGGATGGCGAGACGCCCGACTACAATGCCATGCTCAGCGTCGACGCGGACGAGACCATGCTGGCATACCGCTCCTACTATGAAAACCTTGCAAAGCTGGGCTATGTCAAGCAGTCGCTCGCATCGAGCGGTGCGGCGGCATTCCCCAACTCGCAGGCGGCGATGTGGTTCACCACCCGTCCTTCGTGGGGGGATGTCAACTCCGCCAACGCGACCTTCGAGGTGGACTTCCTTCCCTTCCCGTACGACTATGTGGGCGTCGGCTGCTCGGGCTATGCCATCACGCAGCTTGCAACGACGCGCGTCTCCGAGAATGCGGAGGTCAAGGAAGGCACCAACGAGAAGATGACGAATGCGGATTACGCATGGCTCTTCCTCAAGTACATCGCGAGCGAAGACGGCCAGAACGCCATCGGCGAAACGGGTATGGGCGTTCCCTCGCTCATGTCCATGAAGGACAAGGGAACGTGGCTCAGCTACGGCAGTGCCGACATCAACCATGAGGCATTCGTCGAGGAGCGCGAGGGACAGACGCCGATGGCGGTCAACGACATCTACTCTTTCCCCGCAACCGCGCAGAAGACGGTGAGCGATAACTGCATCTCCATCATGACGTACGTCGTCAAGGACAACTTCTGGCCGTCCGATCTGACGCTGACGATGGACAGAAACAACTATTCTTCCATCTACGCCAAAGTGGACGAGTACAAGCAGGTGATGATGTCGCGCATCAACGCGGCGAACTGATCGGAAAAGACAATCGTTATGCGCCGCGGGGGAACCCGCGGCGTCATAGCGGGAGGGTATCATGAGAGCACAAACAAGTAAAAAGACGAGAGCCGCCATTTCCTGGCTGAGTTCTTTCGTATTCATTCTCCCCGTCGTCGCCGGGATCCTGATGTTCACCATGTTCCCGATGGTGTCGTCGCTGATTTACAGCTTCACGCGCACCTATACGACGGTACAGGGCGTCGGCGAATGGGTCGGGTTCGAGAATTACGGCATGATCTTCAACGAGTACTGGCCGGAGATCGGCAAGTCGCTCGGGACCACGTTCCTGTTCACCGTCATCTCGCTGCCGCTGACGCTTGTTCTGTCCTTCGGACTTGCGCTGCTGCTCACCAAGGACGTGAAGGGGATCAAGGGTTTCCGCGTGGTCTACTATCTCCCCGTCATGATCCCCACGGTGGTCAGCGGCATTCTCTGGTCCATGCTGGCGAACGGGTCGGACATGAGCGCCTTCAACATGATCCTCAACGCCTGCGGGATTCCCTCCTTCACCTTCTATGACTCGGCAGACACCGCCATGTTCACCTTCATCGTCATGGGCCTGTTCACGATCGGCAGCAGCATGATCCTCTGGATCGCGCAGATCAAGTCCGTGCCCACGGCGCTCTACGAAGTGGCGGATCTGGAAGGCGCAAGCGCGTTTGTCAAGCTCATCAAGATCACCATTCCCATGTGTACGCCCATCATCTTCTACAATCTGATCATGGGCCTCATCAACTCCCTGCAGGTGTTCTCCAACGTCATCACGCTGAACATCGAACCGAGCGGGAAGGAAGCACTCGACTTCATCGTTGTGCAGATCTATGACTTCTATAACAGTACAGACCTCTCGATGGCGTGCGCTCTGAGCTGGATCCTCTTCATCATCATCGCGATCCTCTCGGGCCTCACGTTCAAATTCAACAAGTGGGTCTACTACGGGGAGGACGTATGACGAAATCCATCCGAACGGGAAAAATCGTGCGCAACGTCGTAAAGTACGTCGTGCTCGTCTTGCTTGCGGTCATCTTCCTCTTCCCTGTTGTGGAGCTGATCCTCAAATCCTTCATGACCGATCTCGATATCCGCTTCGGTCTGCTCTTTCCCACCTCTTTCACCATCAAACCCTATGTCGATGCCCTCGACGCAGAGTACTTCTGGTGGCTGAAAAATACGCTCATCATCGGCGTCATCAACATGGTGGGAATCACGCTCTCCTCCAGCCTTTGCGCCTACGGCTTCGCCAAACTGCGCTTCAAGGGCAGAGAGGCCTTCTTCTCCGTCGTGCTCGCCACGCTCATGCTCCCCGCGATCTGCATGCAGATCCCGCTCTATAAGATGTATTACGGCATGGGCTGGACGAACTCCTGGCTGCCGCTCATCGTTCCCGGTTTCTTCGGCGGCGGTGCGCTCAACATCTTCCTGATGCGTCAGTATATGCGCGGCATCCCCGACACCATCTGCGAAGCGGCCAAAATCGACGGCGCGAACAAGTTCGTGATCTACGCGGTCATCATCATGCCGATGTGCCTGCCCATTGCCGGCTATGTCATGCTGACGGCCTTCCTCGGTTGCTGGAACGACTTCATGACGCCCTTGCTCTACATCAATGAGCCGTCCATTTACAACCTCTCGCTGGGTCTGTATTACCGCTACGTCAACAACGCCGGAAGCATTCCTCCCGCAAACGTCCAGATGGCAGCGGCGACGATCATGCTCATCCCGTGCGCGGTGCTGTTCTTCTTCTTCCAGAAGGTGCTCATCAACGGCGTTTCCGTCGGTGCGGTCAAGGGTTAAACGAAAAAAACCGGACAATCTGCCCGGTTTTTTCTTTTTTGTGCAGAAAACATTGCATCGCGCCGCAAAAGCGTGTATGATATACGGGCGGAGGGGGTGTCCCTCGGGAGAGGCATATGAAGAATACGTTTCAGGGAAAAGTCGTGGTCGTCACGGGGGCGACGTCGGGCATCGGCAGGGCGGCCGCGGCGGAATTTGCAAAGCGGGGGGCGCGCGTCATCAGCGTCGCGCGTCGTCCGAGCGAACAATTCGAGAGCGTCTGTGCCGACGTGACGGACGAGGCACAGGTCGAGGCGGCGGTGAGTGAGATCATTCGCCGCTGCGGCAGGATCGACATCCTCGTCAACAATGCGGGCGGCGGCATTTCGGGCGCGATCGAGGACACGCCGCCGGCGGAGGCAGAACGGCTCATGCAGCTCAACTTTTTCGGCGCAGTCCGATTTGTGCGCGCCGTCCTTCCGCACATGCGCGCGCAGGGGCGCGGGACGATCGTCAATGTCTCGTCGGTGGCGGCGGAGTTCGCCATTCCCTTTCAGGCGTTTTATTCGGCGAGCAAGGCGGCGCTCTCTTCGTTGAGCGACGCCCTGCGCATCGAGGTCGCGCCCTTCGGGATCGGCGTGGGGGCGGTGCTCCCCGGGGATGTGCGCACGCAATTCACCGCATCGCGGAAAAAAGAGACGGACAGCGCGGTGTATGCGGCGCGCGCGGCGCGTGCGGTGGAGGCGATGGAGCGGGACGAGCGCGGCGGAATGTCTCCCGAACAGGTCGCGCGTGCCATCGTGCGCGCGGCGGGGAAAAAGCATCCGCCCGTCTGCAAGGTCGTCGGCGGCAAATACCGTCTGTTTGTGCTGTTGAAGCGCATTCTGCCCGCACGGCTGGTCAACGCGCTGCTCGGCAAGATGTACGGCTGAAGCGTCTGCAAAAGCGTGAGGACATATCGCGTACGAGAAATTCTGAAAAACGGAAAACGGACTTGCGGAATCTCCGCAAGTCCGTTTTTTTATCCGTTTTTTATCTGTATTTATAAATTATTTCACCAACACTATAATTATCGCTTTTCGATATTTCCACGCAAAACGATAAAACTATAAAATCGTCTGTAACAGGTTCACCGTCTTTTATTTCAGCACGATAAAATAGCGGATACAATTTCCCTTCCGTCTGCAAAATTTCACTAAATTCCATTTGATCGGATGAACAACAATCTACTGCAAACACAAGTAAGTTATTATGTTTAAAATATTCTTCCGTATAATCAAGGTAAAAATCATATTTCGAATAGGCTTGGTAATCGGTAAAAATTTCCGCTTGCCCAAACCCAAAAGACCAATTTTTCTCATTTTCAATATCGAAAGGTATTTCTTTAACTTCCAAACCGCTGGCTACATAATCTTTATACGGATCTTTCGCGCAACCTGTAAAAACAGTTATTAAACTTAAGAATATGAAAACAAACGTCAACAAAGATTTTCGCATAAGATCCTCCCCTTATTTTTTACGGCATACGATCGGCGAGAAGCATGCCCTCAATGAATATCATGATAAGACAGCGTGCCACGGAATCCGTCGATTATTTCTCTTTCTTCCATGCGGCAAAAAGATAGATTGCAGACATGATCCGCTTTTTCATAGTTTCTCTCATCTGTTTTGTAAAATGATTATAACATAAAAGGGAAGAAAGTCAATAGATTTGAAAAAATCAGTACTTCACCATGGCGGAATGTGCAATCAGAAAAACCAGTGTTTGCGGTCACATGGGAACAAGGGGCTTGCGAAATCTCCGCAAGCCCGTGTATTTGATATTGATACCCTCGTGCGCCGCCGAAGGCGTCGGACGAACCCATGGGTTCTCACCCCTGCCGAATGCCAAAGCCCCCGCAGGGGGGGCTTTGGTGCCGCTGACCGTATCAAGTTCGAACCGTCCAAGATAAAGAAAATCCGATGG
>ERZ1643251.324-NODE-324-length-75504-cov-258.068112_pt1 | contig 75504 bp, 78 predicted proteins | sample MGYA00579261_ERZ1643251 | MGnify/ENA primary metagenome ERZ1643251 (study PRJEB29033, sample SAMEA4952267) | chicken gut metagenome | biome: Broiler Chicken; feature: Gastrointestinal Tract; material: Caecum | place: Ireland | collected 2018 | study: Broiler... | reverse complement strand
CTCAGGTGCATCAAGCACAACAGGCTCAGGTGCATCAAGCACAACAGGCTCAGGTGCATCAAGCACAACAGGCTCAGGTACAACAGGAGCAACAGGCTCAGGTGCATCAAGCACAACAGGCTCAGGTACATCAAGTACAACAGGCTCAGGTGCATCAAGCACTACAGCAAAATCAACAGCTGAGGCAACAGGCAAAGCAGAAACTACTGCAGAAGTTCATGCAAGAAGACAACAAGAGCTGAATGAAGTGTTCAAAAACTATGAAGAACCACAAATAAGCACAGCAGACGATGCAGCAGGTGCATTTTCAAAGAAAGATGCAATCAAAGACTTGAAAGATATAGCAACAAGCAAACAAAGAGATTCTTTCAATAACATCTGCGATAAACTTCATAAAGGTAAAATTACTCCTGAGGAAGCTCAGCAGCAGTTCAGCAGATTTCTTGAGCAGAATCCAGAGTTGAAAGCTCACGAAGGACGCTTCCAGAATATCCTTGATCAACTTTCAGGAAAAACTTCGGCAGCAACGAGTACAGCGGATGATGCGGCAAACGCAGCAGTAAAAGCAACAGGCAAAGCAGAAACCCCTGCAGAAGTTCATGCAAGAAGACAACAAGAGCTGAATGAAGTGTTCAAAAACTATGAAGAACCACAAATAAGCACAGCAGACGATGCAGCAGGTGCATTTTCAAAGAAAGATGCAATCAAAGACTTGAAAGATATAGCAACAAGCAAACAAAGAGATTCTTTCAATAACATCTGCGATAAACTTCATAAAGGTAAAATTACTCCTGAGGAAGCTCAGCAGCAGTTCGGCAGATTTCTTGAGCAGAATCCGGAGTTGAAAGCTCATGAAGGACGCTTCCAGAACATTCTTGATCAACTTTCTGGAAAAACATCAACAGGAACAACAGTAAAAACATCACAGGTAAAACCGTCTTCAGACTCAGGTGTTTCTTTAGCAGATCAGGCTACAATAAGAGAATTTCATAATCAACAATCTGTTAATGACGGATTAGTCAATCCTGAAGCAGCAAAAGTTACGGCTCAACCAAGCAAAGCACCTGAAATGACTGCTTTAAAAACAGAACAGGTAAAAACAGGAGCTTATACAGAACAACCTTCAACAACAACTACTACGGCTCAGAGCACTGATGATTTTATGAGTGCAATGTGGGAAGATAAAGCAATGAACGAAGGTAATGTTCCTTCTTCTATCGGCAAAATACAAAATCAACCGAAAGTTGTTGAAACTAACAATCAGACTCCAAAAATTGTAGAAAGCACAGATCCGGACCAAATTCCAGGGCAGCTTACTTTTGACGAAATTGCTCCATCAAGAAAAACAGTTGTAACTCAAACAGACTCAACAGCTGCTGTTTCTCAAGATTCACAAGTTCCCGGACAGATGTCATTCAGGATTTACGGACGTATTTCTCCGAAAAAAACGTCAGGAACAACACAATCAACTCAAACAATCTCTCAGGAGACAGCACATAAAAATGCGGCAGATCTTGCAAGAAAAGCAGCAAGCTCAATAAAAGAATGCCAGACAAAAGAACAGTTTGCAGAATTTTGCAAGGCTCATAACTTTAAGATGACCGGTGCTGTTAAGGCAAAATATGACAGTCTTCCATCTGAAGCCGCATTGCATGCGGAAGCTGCAAAATCAGCATCAACAACCATAAACTCAGTAAAAGATTGTACAACAAGACAACAACTCATTGATTTTTGTAATCAGAAAAATATAGATACAAGTATAAAATATGTACAGGAAATGCTTGCAAAATTGCCTGAATAACAGAGTTTTAGACATTCACAAAAGAGCCGGTTATACCGGCTCTTTTGTTTGCAATTTACTTAAATCCATACTTATAGTATGATATAACTGATACAGGAGTCTTTTATATGAGTGAATATGTTTTTAAACTGAAAAAAGGCGAGGTAGAAATCGAGTTGAAATCTGATGATACCGAGTTTATAGAAGAACAGTTGAAGAAGTGGAGAGAACTTCTTCTGAAAAAGTAGAGGAATGACTGACTTTGCCTAAATATACAATTATCGTAAAAAAAGGTGATATTTTTCTGGAACTCAGCACCCCGAATAAGGCATTTATAGAAAAAGAATTTGCAAAGTGGGTTCTATCGGCTGCTGATATTGAAAAAAAACAAAATACCAATCAACCGCCGCAAGAACAAACAGAAGAACATACATCTGAACCGTATCTAATCAAAAAAGAGTTCATTAAACCGAATAATCCGATAAGAAACATGGAGCAGCAAAAGACTCCTTCTCAAAAAAATGACTTTGAGAACATCCTTTCTCAAAAAGTTTCTGAACTGCCTGAACTCACAAAAGAACAAAAACTTGAGAAATTCAGAAAAAAATCTTCTTCACCTATCGATGATTTTATGAAGTGTGTGTATGATTTATGCATAGAAGAGAGAATGGAGCGTTTTTCTTTCTCTCAAATAAATGTTGTTGCAGAAGAACAATTCGGAGCTTCATTTAATTATGAAGTTATTCAAAAAGCCATTGATTTAAATTATATAAAAATAGTTCCCGACTATACAGGCATGGCGAATGTCGTCGAGTATGCCCTTGATTTGAAGGGAGAAAGATATTTCAAAGATGTTCTCAAATAAAAAAATAGCGGTCGCCATGAGCGGAGGTATTGACTCTTCTTATGCTGCTCTGCTCTATAAAGAATCAGGAGCTGAGGTCGTTGGTGTTACAGGGTTGATGACAAGAGATGAAGTATCTCTTGATGTTGTTAAAAATGCAAAAGCCGTATGTGATTTTCTCGGTATAGAACATTATGTTGCAGACCTCTCTGATTCGTTTGAGAAAGATGTTATAGAATATTTTAAAAACAGTTATAAAAACGGTTTGACCCCTAATCCCTGTGTTGTATGCAACAGAAAAATAAAATGGGGAAAACTGAAAGATTTTGCACTAAACGACCTTGGTGCCGATTTTTTTGCAACTGGACATTATGCACGACTCAAAAAAGATGACGACGGATATAAGCTCTATCATGCGAAAGATGAAAAAAAAGACCAGCTCTATGTTTTGTGCTATCTGACCCAGGAGGATTTAGACAGGACACTTTTCCCTATGGGAGATATAGATAAAAATACGGCAAAACAAACCTGTCTTGAAAAAAATCTTCCATGCAAAAACTCAAAAGAAAGTCAGGATATATGCTTTATTCCCCGTCCTGATACGGCAAAGAAGTTTTTGATACGTGCTTTTGGAGAAAAAGAGGGGGATTTCGTCGATATAAACACTCAAAAACCAAGAGGAAAACACAGCGGTTTTTATCTTTATACAACAGGGCAAAGGAAAGGTATCGGGCTGTCTAATCCCGAGCCATTATATGTGGTTGGTACTGATGCGTGTAGAAATATTGTATATGTCGGGCTAAAAAATGATTTGTATACTGATTCTCTTGAGATTTGTGATGTGAATATACAGCAAGAATGCTATAAACACAGAGATTTTCGTGCAATGGTCAAAGTCAGATACAATACAACCCCGAAACCAGCGTTTGTTAGCACTTCTGAAAATATTGCCAAAATTTTCTTTGATGAGCCTGAGAGTTCGATTACGCCAGGGCAGGCATGTGCTATATATGATGAGAAAAATACTTTTTTGATAGGTGGCGGATGGATTTGTAAAAAAATATAATAATATATGTTATTATTTTACCAACAAAGATTTTTTTAGATTATAAGGTGGAGAGTAGATGAAGAAAAAAATTGTAAGTTTATTGCTAGTACTGTTGTTTGGAACATCTCAGCTGTCTTATGCCGCATATTCTCCTGTAAAGTTGTATGATGATGTATGGCGTATAGTTGAGTATAAATATGTTGACCAGGACAACAATGCTCAGGAATGGGACAGTTGGCGCCATAAGTATGATAATGTAATAGTTACTCAGGAAGATGCTTATGTTGCTATCGATACGATGCTCGCAAGTTTGAATGACCCTTATACGAGATTTTTGCCCCCCGATGAATTTAAGGAAGAGAATGAGTCTATAAAAGGAACACTGAACGGTATAGGTATTCAAATAAGCGTAAAAGATAACGTGTTGACTGTTATTGCTCCTATTGAAGATACTCCTGCAGAAAAAGCCGGTCTGAAAGCAAATGATAAGATTCTCAAAATAGATGGAGCGTCAACAAAGGGTATGACTACAAAAGAGGCCTCTGATAAGATAAGAGGGAAAGAGGGCACTCAGGTTAAACTTCTTATTAAAAGAGGAAATGAAGAAAAAACTTTTGTTGTCACAAGAGCTGTTATTACCTTGAAAGCAATCTCAGCAAAACCTCCTGAAGGTGTAAAAATTGATGAAAATCTCGGTTACATCAGGCTTAGCACATTTTTGAACAAAAATGCAACAAAAGAGATGACTGATATTCTGGGAACTCTTTCTGATAAAGAAGGTTATATCCTTGATTTGCGTTCAAACCCCGGCGGTCTTCTGACAAATGCAATTTTGATTTCCGATTTGTTCCTGAATGGAGGTCGAATTGTCAGCACTGTTGACCGTGATGGTTATAAGGAAACACAGGAAGCTTCTGAAGATGTATTTACGAATAAACCGCTTGTAATATTAATAAATGAAGGTTCTGCAAGCGCAAGCGAGATTTTATCAGGAGCGCTGAAAGATAATAAAAGAGCTGTCATCGTTGGAACAAAGAGCTTTGGAAAAGGTCTTGTTCAGGAAATAAACAAGCTGCCGGATGGTTCAGGTGTGAATGTCACTATTCAAAAATATTTGACTCCAAACGGAACTGATATCAACAAAAAAGGTATTACACCTGATGTAGAGGTGAAAATTACGGAAGAAGATGTAAAGAAAAAAGTTGACCCTCAAATAGCTAAAGCTCAAGAGGTCTTACAGCAGCTGATAGAAGAAAAACAGCTTACATTGAAATAATTAATATTCTGGATTTAAAAATATTTTTTTGATACCCTGTAGTCAAAGGACTTTAGGGTATGTTTTTATGAATAATTGCGAATTGTTGATGCCTGCAGGCAACATAGAAAAACTGAAAACCTCAATTGCATATGGCGCAGATGCAGTATATCTGGGACTGGTTGACTACAGCCTCAGAACCATGAAATCAGGCAGCGTAATAGACAGAACTAATATTAAGTCAGCTGTAGATATAGCTCATGGAGCAGGAAAAAAAGTTTATTGTACGGTTAACATATTTGCCCATAACTCAAACTTGAGAGCATTGGAAGAAGATTTGGACGTAATAAAAGACGCTAACGTTGATGCAGTGATAGTCGGCGATTTCGGAGTATTCAATATTATTAAACGTTCCATGCCAGATATGCCTCTTCATATCAGCACTCAGGCAAATACTCTAAACTATGAGGCGGTTCAATTCTGGAAGGATCTGGGGGCATCGAGAGTTATTCTGGCAAGAGAGCTGTCTTTGAAAGAAATAGCAGAAATTCATGAAAAAGTTCCTGATATCGAGCTTGAATCTTTAATCCATGGCTCACAGTGCGTGTCATATTCCGGACGATGTCTTCTGAGTGATTTTATGACAAAAGGAGAAAGACGGGCAAACAAGGGTGCATGCACACAGCCTTGCAGATGGAGTTATGCATTGATGGAGATGACGCGTCCTGATGAATATTTTCCGATAGAAGAAACGGAACATGGTACTTTGATTTTGAGTCCCAAAGACCTGTGCCTTATAAAAGAACTGCCCGATTTGATAAAAGCAGGTGTTCATTCATTCAAAATAGAGGGGCGTACAAAGAGTATGTATTATGCTGCTGTGGTTGCACGGGCGTATAGAAAAGCTCTCGACGGTATAAAAAATAATGAAGCTGTTGATTATGATGCTCTTGTTGAAGAGTTGAAAAAAGTGGCAAACAGAGGGTATACAACAGGCTTTGTAAACGGAGAGCTGCCTGAAGATGAGTATAACTATGTAACTAACAAAGCGCACTCAAGAGCCACTTTTCTAGGAGTAATTCAGGGAAAAGACGGGGAATTTTTCAAGACTCTTATGAAATTTAAAATGAATCTTGGAGAAAAAGTTGAGATTTTCTCGCCTGAGGATGATATTGTTACAAAATCGGTTGAGATAAAAGACATCTACGGAAATTCTCTTGATGTCGCAAATACAAATCAGGAAGTGTTTATCAAATTTGACCCGATGGGGCGGTTAGAAAATAATTATGAAAATGCTATAATTAGAAGTGTAAAGGAAAATTCGGATGCCGTTTAAGTTAAAGCCTACTTATATTTATGAACATGTTAGAGAAATAGACCTTGATGAGATGAAAAAAAGAGGTGTGAAAGCATTTTTGTTTGATTTGGATAATACAATTATGCCTCCAAAAACAGGCTTCTTTCCTGATGAAATACAACAATGGCTTGATAGAGTCAAACAGGATTTCAAAATTGCCGTTGTTAGCAACAACCATAATTTGAAATACCTCGAAGAAGTCAAAAAAGTCAGTGATTTTCCGATTTATTTCAATGCTGCAAAACCAAGCACAAAGATTGTAAAAGAAGTTTTGAATTCATTCGGCATAACTCCCGAGCAGGCTGTTATGGTTGGTGACAGACCTCTGACTGATATCTGGGTCGGTCACAGGTTGAATATGATTACTGTTCTTGTTGATCCTCTGATGAAACATCAAGAACATGACATTATAAAGTTTTTGAGAAAACTCGAAAGATCCTTTATCAGACTTAATTAGTTGTTCAAATCTCTTCTCGCAAGTCCTGGACCTGGTTCATCTGATGGGATGTAAGTCCTTCCTGCGTCTATTGACTGATTTTGATTTATTGATGGGCTTATCGGTTGAGATGCTGCCGGAGCTGTTGTCGTAGGTTGCGGCTGTACAGCATTTGGGGTTACCTGCGGCGTGACCGGCTGAATTGTCGGTGCAGTTGTCCCCTGTTGAGCATTTGGCTGCTGCAGCGGTTGTTGCTGAATCTGTGCCTGATAAATCGCCAGCATCTGATCAATAGCTGCTTTTTGTTCAGGATTGTTTGCTATTTCAGGCAGTTGAGAAAGCTGTACAAGTGCTTGATATTGCTGCTCAGGAGTCATGTTCTGAATCTGCTTCATTGCTTCTTCTTGCTGCTGTCTGATTTTATCCTGTTTGTTAGGATAGTTTGTATTTGTCGGTTTGCCGAAAATCTTGTGGCAAGCAGCCATAACAGGTTTGATAAGAAGCGGGGAAATAGCGAACATAACAAGAGCAAACCTCATAGCACCGCCGCCTATTCCTTTGAGTTTTTTCAGAACTTTACCGTTTGCAGGATTATCTTCAAGACCTGTTGATAAGAAATTAGCAAGGGCTCTTATCGGTTTTTGATACCATTTTACGCCTTTATTTAATCCTTGTTTTAGTGCTTTATACTGCGCTTTAACATCGGCTTTTGATAAACCGTTGGCAGCTTGTTCGGATAATTTTTTGAGACCGTCTTTGTATGTTGCAATTTGTGATGATTTTGAGCCGAGATATTTTAATGTTGATGCCCCGTAGAGTAGAGAGCCTGCAACCGGGAAGAGCATATAACTTCCCATATCACCTACGGCTTCTTCAGCAAAAGTGGAAACCTTTTCTCCTTTTGGTGCGTCCTGTGCTTTATTGAAAACGCCGTTGTAAATTCCGAGTCCCATTAACAATCCCATAAGAGAACGGCTTGTTACTCCGTTTGACATTCCCTCAACACCCCTCAGGAGTATTTGTTGAGCTTTTTGTCCAAGACCTGTTTTTGCACCGTCACCTTTAAGGATGGCAACTTTTTTCAGTGCATCAGACATATTTACGTTTTGTCTGACAAATATTCCGCCTGTTGTTTTTTGAGTGATTCCCTTAATTTCATCACCGGATAAAAATCCTACAAATTTATCTATATTAAATTTGCCGTCTTTAAGAACTTTCGGGTTCTTTTTGATTTCATCATATATTTTTGAGAAATTTTCAAACTTCAGGTCATTATTTTTCTGTACATCTTTGACGAGTTCAACGAGATTATCAACATTATCTTTGCCTGTCAGTTTTTTGAGAGTTTCTGCAAGTTTTGATGTATCGCCTTCTTTTGTAATCATAGAAGTCATCGCATCAGTAACCGTATCAACAGCTTCACCCCAAGTTCCTTTCAAAATCGGTTTTGCCATTGAATTTTTCGGCGTAAGTATATGCCCTTTCAACTGGGCAAAGTCTGATTTTGAAAATTTCTTTTTAATAGGCTTCAGGGTATTTTTAATACCATCTGAAATATTTTTTACGACTTTATTTTTTTGTGCAAAATTATCGAGATGTTTTCCTAGTTCGAAAATCTTTCCGCTGCGAACAGCTTTGTTCATAGCTGCGCTCAAACCGAATACAACACCTACAGCGCCCAAGATGGATATAGCTGCTTTTTTCGGGTCTTCTATGCCAAAACCTTTGAGAATATTGCCAAACCAGCTGTCTTGAGCTGTTTCTTTAGCGCTTGCGCTGACCTTTTGCAAATTTGCCTGTGTTTCAGGAGAAAGAGCTCCGAAGTTATCTTTTTGCTGCTGAGTCAGCTGCTGATTTTGCTGATTATACGGATATTGAACGTTTGTTCCGTTATTGTTAATACCTATACTCAATATTCTAACCTTTAATATTTTGTTCCCTTATAATAATAAAAACCGGACATTAATAAAAATTGCCATTTTTCAAAAACAAAAAAGACCCCGATATGAGGTCTTTTTTTGTTATATCAATATCGACTTGCCGGTCATTTCTTCCGGCTGTTCTATATCCATTGTTTTCAGGATGGTTGGTGCTACATCGCAGAGAGAGGCGCCATCTCTCAATTGTGCATTTTTATCTTTGAGATTGATTGCGATGAAGGGAACCATATTTGTTGTATGAGCGGTAAATGGTTTTTTTGTTTTCGGGTCAATCATGCATTCTGCATTTCCATGGTCTGCCGTGAGATACATTACGTAGCCTTTTTCAACAACTTTTTGAACAATCTCGCCTATGCATGTGTCAACGGCTTCGATAGCTTTGATTGCTGCTGATTCAACACCTGTATGACCGACCATATCAGGGTTTGCAAAGTTTACGATGATTACTCCGTATTTATCGCTATCGATGGCTTTCAGAACATTATCTTTTACTTCATAAGCGCTCATTTCAGGCTGCATATCATAAGTCGGTACTTTTGGTGATTTAACGAGAATTCTTTCTTCATTTTCAAAAGGTTTTTCTTCGCCGCCGTTGAAGAAGAATGTTACATGGGCATATTTTTCTGTTTCAGCTGTTCTCAGCTGTCTTACTCCGTTTTTGGAAAGCACTTCGCCGAGAATATTTGTCATATGTTCAGGTTTGAATGCTATATCGAGAGTAAAGGTTTCATCGTATTGGGTCATTGTTACGTAGAAAAGATTTTTGGGAGCAACTTTTCTTTCAAAGCCGTTGAAGTCTGATTGAGTGAATGCTCTTGTTATTTCTCTTGCTCTATCAGGTCTGAAGTTGAAGAATATGATTGCGTCATTATCTTTTATTCTTGAGTTTTCATCACCGATTATTGTCGGGAGGACAAATTCGTCTGTTGTTCCTGACGCATAAGATTTTTCGACAGCTTCAACAGCTGAAGAAGCTTTTTCTCCTGTCATAGAGGTCAGTGCATCATAAGCTTTTTCAACTCTATCCCATCTGTTGTCCCTGTCCATTGCATAATATCTGCCTGAAACTGTTGCAACGGGTGCAAAACCATTTTCTTTGAGTTTTTCTTCGACTTCTTTCAGATAAGTTACGGCACTTTGAGGCGGGGTATCTCTTCCATCGAGGAATGCATGGACGTAGAAGTTTTTAATATTTTCTTTCTTTGCAAAATCAATCAATGCAAAGATATGATCCATAGAACTGTGTACGCCGCCCGGGCTGACGAGTCCGTAGATATGGAGAGCAGAGTTATATTTTTTTACATGGTCTGCTGCTTTCAGGAATGCTTCGTTTTTGAAGAAGTTTCCTGTTTTTATCTCGTTGTTTATTCTTGAAAGTTCTTGAAAGACAATTCTTCCTGCTCCGAGGTTGAGGTGTCCTACTTCGGAGTTTCCCATCTGACCGGCAGGAAGTCCTACGTGTTCTCCTTCGGCATAAATTTTTGTATGAGGGTATGTTTTGCAGAGCATATCAAAATTCGGCGTATTTGCTTCTTTGATGGCATTACCTTCTTTTTCATCTCTGATTCCCCAGCCGTCCATTATAGCGAGTACTACTTTTTGATTATTCATGTTTTTTCGCCTCATTATTCTGTTTATCTGTTTTTAATCTACAATAAACATAGAAAACAATATATTATTTGTTAACTTTTTATGTTTATAATTATAATGTTATAAATTATTTATTTAAATTGACAGACAGAGGCTCAAATGGATATTTTTGTTACGGGAACTGATACAGATGTCGGAAAAACGGTTATTACGGCAGGGTTGGCTGCAGTTATGCAGAGTCTCGGATATGAAATAAGTGTGTATAAGCCGTTTCAAAGCGGGGCGATAGAGGGAAATAAGCAGCTTATTTCTCCTGATTTGTCTTTTGTCAAACAGATTGATGATAATATAAAAACAAAATACAGCTATATAATGAAAGCACCTACAACACCGTCTGTTGCTGCTGAGTTAGAGGGGATTGTTATTGATAAGAAAAAAGTATTGAAAGATTTTGGTGAACTGAAGCAGACTTCTGATATAGTTATAACAGAGGGAGCAGGCGGTTTGATGGTGCCTGTGAATAATGAGTTGTTGATGAGTGATATAGTTAAGATGCTGAACTTACCTGTTGTGATTGTTGCGAGGGCAACTCTAGGCACAATCAATCATACTCTTATGACTGTGAAGATGGCTCAGAGTATGGGGATAAATGTTCTCGGTGTTATTATTAACAGATATCCTCTGAACACAAAAGATGAGGCAATCAAAACAGCTCCGTCATTAATCAGAAAGTTTTCAGGGGTGAAATTATTCGGGATTATACCTGATATTTCTTCTATTTCTGATGGCTGCGGTGCCGAGTTTTTGATTGATTCAATTATAAACAATTTGAATTTGGAAGAAGTGTTTAATATGAAGATACCTAAGCTTAACTAGAAAAAAGGGGAAGAGGCGAAGAATGTTTGTAAACAGAATAAATATGGCAGGTTCTACAGTTGTTTTTTCTTCCGAGAAAAAACAAGAAGGACGTGAAAAACAAAATAGAAATGTTTCTGATGCTGAAAAAGAGCTGATAAACACTCTTGAGGTGTTATCTGCGTTAAATAAGTCCGGCATTATCGGAAGAAAAGAAGAAAAAAGAGCTACACTTGATCAAATAAAAGAAGAACTTGATAACTCAGGTATTCCATCAAAAACATCCGATGACGGGATGAGTGTTGTCGTTATGTTTTCTAAAGATGATACTCCTATAAGAGGTTACGGGCGTTTTTACAAAAGTGATGCAGCATCGAGGATAATTAATTATAAAAAAGGCAAGTTATACAGTGAAAAATGGCTTGATGATGACGGAAAAATTTCTGCAATTATGAATTACTCTCAAAAAACAGGTCATATGATAAGAACTACATCGTTTGATAAAAACGGCAAGCCAAAGTCAATAGTAACTTTTGATGAAAATACCGGAAAGAGAACAACTGAAACTTATTTCAAAAAAGACGGAAAGACCGTTCAACGTTTCAAAGAAATAGATCCTTTGACAAATGAGGTTATCCGGGAATATGTTTCCAAAGATAAGAACAAAGATAAAGATACTGCTCCGAAGAAAAAGAATATTTTTCAGAGAATTTTCAAAAGATAGTTATTCAAAAGATTTAATTAACTCTTGCGCCGGTTCTGAGAAAGAGTCGGCGTTTATTTTTTTGATGAAATCTTTTGCTTTTGGAATCAGACCGTTTTCTTTGTAGAGAGTTAGAATACCTGTTATTGCATCTTCATATTCAGGCAGTATAGACAGAACAGTGAGATATGTTTCTTCTGCCTGTGATACATCGCCTTTTTTGCCGAGGTATTTCGCTTTGCTCAACATCAAAGACATATTGTTCGGATTTTGTGCGAGCATAATATCTACAACTTTCAGGGCTTCTTCATATTCTCCGAGTCTATCAAGGACTATAACATAAAGGTTCAGCATCTCAAGACCTGAGCGTCCGTCATGGATATAGTTTTCGAGAACTTTTTTTGATTCAATCAGATCATCTTTTTGCAGGTATGCCCAGGCTAGGGTATATAAAACCTGAGGATGTCTGTTTTGTCTGTCTGCAATAGGCTTCAGGATTTTTATTGCCTCGTCAAATTTTTGAATTTTGTTCATCAACACTGCTTTGGCAATAAAATATTCTGTTTGAAGCGGATTAATTTGAATAGCTTTGTTATATAACTCAAGAGCCTTTTGGTAGTTTCCTTCGAGAAAAAAGAAATTTCCGTATTCGAAGCATATCCAAGGGTCTTCAGGTGCCAGTTCATAAGCTTTTTCAAATTCTTCTTTTGCATAATCCATTCTGTGTGTTGAAATATAGAGAACAGCGAGGTCTTTTCTTGCTGTAGCATCATCTCCCTTGAGGGCGATAAATTTTTTGAAGTATTTTTCTGCTGAAGCGGTATCTTTTGCTTTTGTGCAGATGATTGCGTATTTATAATAATATTCAGCTTCCGTTGCACTTTTTTTGATTAGCTTATCCATAATCTCGGAAGCCTTGTCATATTCTCCCATATCAGCATAAACTTCTGCCATTTTGAGGGAGATGACATCAGAGTGATTTATTTGAGCAATTTTTTTGAGGAATAAAAGAGCGTTATCATAATCATAGAGTTCATGATATATGAGAGCTATTTGATACATGGCTCTTGCTTCATTCTTGTCTATCTTCAATACTTCGAGCATAAGCTGTTTTGCTTCATCGAGGTAGCCGTTTACATACCAGTCTATAGCCGCATTTATTTGAAGCTCCATATTAGTCGGGAATAGTTCGAGAGCTTTTTTGTGGTATTCGATTGCTTTATCGAAATCAAGCATTATCCCATAAATCAAAGCGCTGCTGATAATTGCAGTGTAATCTCCTGGAGTCAGCTCAAGAGCTTTCTGAAAATATATGAGTCCTTCCTGAGGACGTTCTTTTACGACAAAAGACGAGCCTATCATGTTGTAGATATCCGAATTTTCTATCCCTTTTTCGAGTGCTGATTGAAGAATTTTGAAAGATTCTTCATCTTCTTTATTATTGAGATATGCAGAAGCAAGCAGTTTTATTGTTTGAGGGTCTTTATCGTCAAATAAAAGCGCCTGTTTCAGAACTTCTATTGCTGCGTTATTATTTTTTAGAGAAATATAAATCATTGCAAGAGAACGATAAGCGTCTATATATTCTTCTCTTAGAGCGATAACTTTTTTGAATTCATCTATTGCAAGGTTCATCTCTCCGTTTAGAGTGTAGATAGAGCCGATATAATATCTTACTGTTGCGTCATCTTCGTTAATTTTTTTGAATTTTATGAAACATTCCAGAGCATTATCGATATCGTCCAAAAGAAAGTAGTTTATACCTGCATTTTTTAGAGCTTCTAGATTTTGAGAATCAGATTTGAGAACTTCTTTATATTTTTCAAGAGCTTCTTTATATTTCTTTTCCGCAGTCATGGCGGATGCTTGTATCAGCAGTAATTCCGTTTCGTTTGTAGACATGATAAACTTCCTCTATTTTGATGGAATTTATTATAACAAGAAAAAAGCTTGAAAAAAAAGTTTCTTTTGATAAAATAAAACTACACCAAGCCGAAGTGGCGAAATCGGTAGACGCACCAGACTCAAAATCTGGCGTAGCTCACCCTACGTGCCGGTTCGAGTCCGGCCTTCGGCATATATTACAGGCTCTCTTAGAAGAGAGCTTTTTTTGTGTCTGAAAAATGTAATAAAATTTACAACTTGTATGTTTTTTTTTAGAATAAAAAAGTTATATGTTTAGAAGAGATGGATATGAAAAAGAAAATAGCAATAAGTTTTATATTCATGATATTTTTTCTTTTTGTATCTATGAGGTTATGGCTTTCTCAAGAGCCGATGGAGATTGATTTATCTCTGAAGAACAGCAAAAATACGGAGTTTGAATTTTTTATCTCTACAAAAGATGATTATGAGAAATTTATACCAGATGGAGATAAAAATTATTTAAGAGCTTTTTTAGAACATACTGATTCTAAAGATTTAAAGAATTTTAGTTTAATTATCACGACAAATTGTCCTCATATCAAAGCTGATAGAGTTGTTATCGATAAAATCAGATTTTCATCAGGGAAAGATGAGGTTGTAATTACTGACTTTGGAAAGTTTTCATCAAAAGATGCAAAGATGGAGAGGGGAGAGGATTTTGTTTCTCTTATCCCTGAAAATCAGTATTTTACTCTATCATATAGCGGGGAGGTTGATATAAAATCTCCTTCGATAAAGATTAATTTTCCTGTATTTTTTCTGATTGCTTTGGGGGCTTTTGGGGTATTTTTCTTCAAAATTGCCGGTTGTTTTGGCAAAGAATGCAGATATTCAGATATGTTTGTTGTTGTGATATTTTTTTCTCTTTTGTTTTTCCCTATGCTTTGTATTTCAGAGGAAGAACGTTCTGTTGTTGAGAATCGGGCGCTGGCAAAATATAAACCTCTGTTCTCTGGGGGGAAAATCAACTTTGACTATGGACGAAACTTTGATGAATTCTATGGTGACAGATTTTTCTTGAGAGAGATGGTTGTAAGAGTTTATATGGACTTACGGTACCATCTTGCGAAAGATTATTATTCAACTAAGATGGGCTTTTTGAATAAGCAGAACGGGTGGATGCACAGTCATCTGCATCAGTCGAAATCAGGGGCTTATCTCTCAGAAGAGAAGCTTGATAAATATGAATACAGTATCAGGAATTTAAGGGAGTTCTGCAAGAACAATGGCATCAAACTCTACATTCTGCTGCCGCCTGATAAGTCAGCCGTATATCATAGAGAGATGTATCCTTTTATCGGCAAAACTTTTGAAGTTGAGAGAAGTGAGATTATGCAGAGCTACTTGAGAGATAAGCTCGGTGTAAAAATTATTTATCCCTATGATGATATGATAGAGGCTTCAAAAAAAGAGTATATGTTCTATAAAGGAGATCATCACTGGAGTGAGGATGCCGCTTTTGTGAGTTATAAAAAACTTATGAAAGAGATAAAAAAAGATTTTCCTGATATTCCCGTTGTCAGTGAAGGTGATTATTTTACGTTTCGCTCAAACAGGATTCGCTCCGAGTTTCCGAGGGTTTTCCACAACGGAAGGTCTTATATATCTTATTTAAACCTGAATGATTTGAGTTTGTTGAATGTATGGTATCGATATTATCTGCATAAGGATGCTGATAATCTGAAAACAGTTGTATTCGATGATTATAAAAAATATCCGCACAAGTTTTATAAATATGAAAAAGGCAGGTACAGGGGAATATTGATGGGTGATTCTTTCGGAGATAATATGACAGAGTTTTTCCCTTACAGCTTCAAAGAGAGTGAGAGGATATATACATATTCTCCGTTTTTGAAAGATGAAGAGCAGTTTTCGATGAAGAGATTTGAAGAAGATATCATAAAATTCAAACCTGATATACTTGTGTTGTGTTTGTCTTACAGCGGGCTATATAAGCTTGATACTCTTTATATACGGGAGGATAGATAAGATGTTATTCAGCTCAATGTCTTTTATATTCTTATTTTTGCCTGTAGTTTGCCTGCTTTGTTTTGTTTCAAAAAAAGAGTGGCACAATTTTATATTGCTTGCTGCGAGTATTTTATTTTATGCCTGGGGTGAGGCAAGATATCTTTTTGTGATGCTAATGATAATATTTATCAACTATTTTGGAGCTCTGTTTATTGAAAAATATCCGCAATTCAAAAAGATTACGCTTGTTGTTTCTGCTGTTGCAAATTTGAGTTTTTTGTTTTATTTCAAGTATTTCAACTTTGTCTTGGAAAATTTGAATAATTTGTTGTCCTTTGATATAAAATTCATTGAAGTAATTATGCCGATAGGTATTTCTTTTTATACTTTTCAGGCTATGTCTTATCTGATAGATGTATATAGGGGAGAGTGCAGGGCTCAGAAAAATTTGTATAAACTGGCATTATTTATATGCTTATTTCCTCAGTTAGTCGCAGGACCGATTATAAAATATCATGATGTTGCTGAGCAGATAGACAGTCGTGAAGTGAATTTTGATAAAGTTCAGTATGGTGTAAAACGTTTTATTATCGGTTTATCAAAGAAAATGTTAATAGCAAACACTCTCGGGGCTATTGCAGATAAGATTTTTTCTCAGCCTGCCGATACGTTTTCTCCTGCGATAGCGTGGTTAGGCGCTTTTGCTTATACCTTTCAGCTGTATTTTGATTTTTCAGGATATTCTGATATGGCTATAGGTCTTGGATTTATTTTCGGATTTAAATTTATGGAGAATTTCAACTATCCATATATTTCAAAATCAATAACAGAATTCTGGAGAAGGTGGCATATTTCTTTATCTACCTGGTTCAAGCAATATTTGTACATTCCTCTCGGCGGAAACAGAATATCTCCTCGCAGAACCTATGTTAATCTTTTTGTTGTCTTTTTGCTTACGGGTCTCTGGCATGGCGCCAGCTGGAGTTTTGTTGTGTGGGGGCTGTGGAATGGGGTGTTTATTATTTTTGAGAAAATGAGCGGGTGGAGCAGAGATACTGAAAATATTTTTGTTGGGGTGATAAAGCATATCTATACCATATTTGTATTTGTTTTAGGCTGGGTCATATTCAGATCTGATGATTTATCTTATGCCGTTGTGTATATAAAAAATATGTTCTGTTTAGAGCGAATACATGATATTTCTTATGCTCTTCCATATTATATTGACAGATTTGAGATAATAATTTTTGCAGCGGCACTTATCTGCTCAATTCCTGTTTTCAGAGGTATTCTTGAGGTAAAAAATAAATTTTTGAGATGTTTTGTTAATTTATGGCTGATTGTTTTGTTTATTCTTTCGGCAGCTTCTGTTGCTTCATCTACATATAATCCGTTTATATATTTCAGATTCTAGAAGACTCAGAGTGCTGTTTTTTGTTTTTGTTCTTCTCTCAATTTTGTCACAAATTGTTTGAGCCTTGAGATTGCCTCTTTGAGGTTGTCTAAAGAATAGGCATAGGATATTCTCAAAAAACCTTCACCGCTTTCTCCGAAAGCATTTCCAGGGACTGCCGCCACTTTTTGTTCTTCAAGAAAGCGTGTTGCAAATTCTTCGCTAGTCATACAGAATTCTTTTATGCAGGGGAAGACGTAGAATGCACCATATGGTTCGAAGCATTCGAGATTCATTTCTTTGAATGCATTAATAAGAAATCTTCTTCTCTGATTATATGCTTTTCTCATTTCTTCAACGTCGTTGTCACCTTTTCTTAGAGCTTCTACAGCAGCATACTGGCTGGTTGTAGGGGCGCACATAATTGCATATTGATGGATTTTAGTCATCTGTTCGATGATTTCTGCCGGTGCACAGGCATAACCAAGACGCCAGCCTGTCATTGCATAAGCTTTTGAAAAACCGTTGATGAGGATTGTTCTTTCTTTCATCCCTGGAAGGCTTGCTATAGATACGTGGTTACCTTTATATGTCAGAGCGCTGTAAATTTCATCAGACATAACGAGGAGATTTTTTTCTATGATAACTTCAGATATTTCTTCGAGGTCTTTTTGCTCCATAATTGCGCCTGTCGGATTATTAGGATAGGGCAAAATGAGAATTTTTGTCTTGTCCGTAATTGCTTCTCTCAGTTCTTGAGCTGTCAGCCTGAATTCGTTTTCGGCTTTAAGATTGATTATGACAGGGGTTGCATCTGCGAGAATGGCACAAGGTTCATATGAGACATAAGACGGCTGAGGGATGATAACTTCATCGCCGGGGTTGATGAGTGCTCGAAGGCCTATATCAATTGCTTCTGAACCGCCTACCGTAACAATAATTTCTGACATCGGGTCATAGTCAATATTTTGAGTTCTTTTCTGGTAGTTTGCGATTTCCTGCCTGAGTTCTTTCAGTCCTGAATTTGACGTGTAAAAAGTTCTGCCTTTTTCAAGAGCATAAATCCCTTCATCCCTGATGTGCCACGGGGTTTCAAAATCAGGTTCTCCAACACCGAGAGATATAGCATCTTTCATCTCGCTTACAATATCAAAAAATTTTCTTATGCCTGATGGTTTCAGGGTAACAACTTTATCAGAGAGAGGGTATTTCATGGAGTGATGACCTCTCTTTCATCTTCATGTTTTTTATCGAGGATTGTTCCGTGGTCTTTATATCTTTTGAGGATAAAATGGGTGGCTGTACTCAGTACGCTCTCCAGAGTCGAGAGTTTATCAGAAACAAAGTTTGATATTTCTTTTAGGGATTTTTCCTCAAGTGTGACAAGGAGGTCATATCCGCCAGAGATGAGATAAACCGTTCTGACTTCCGGATATTTGTATATTCTCTCGGCTATTTTATCAAATCCCTGTCCACGCTGTGGAGTAACTCTGACTTCGATAAGCGCAGTAACTTTTTCAAGAGAAGTTTTATCCCAGTCAATCAGGGTATGATATCCGCAGATAATACCTTCTTTTTCAAGAGCGGAGAGTTCGTTCACAACATCGATTTCTTCGACTCCGAGGATAACCGCCAGTTCTTTCAGGTCTATTCTGCTGTTTCTTTCTATAATCGACAGTAATTCTTCTCTCATAGCATAAAACTCCTTCTCCTGATAATATTGTTCTTTTTATGATTAATTATAGAGCATAAGTAATTGTTTATGCAAAAAAAGATACAAATTACTCGTTTTTGAGGATTTTTAGGAGGGTATTTGCTCGAATTTTTGAGCGAGCATATTCAATTTGGAAGCTGTTTCAGGTTGAGATGAGAGAATTGAGAGGATTATTCCTAATTCTTCGGTCAAAGCATAAGTAAATTCCGATGAGCCGTCGCCGCCGTGTTGATGGTTAATTTCATGCAGATATGTTGCAAGCAGTTTGTAAAAGTTTCCGGAGTTGAGATAGTTTCTATCAATCCAGTGACCGAAGAATTTAGTTGTTTTCAAGTTTTTATCATATCCTGTTATTGCCTGAGCAACGGAGTTATCAAGTTTGCCTTCCTGCGTTTTATCAAATAAAAATACGGGTTGTTCGCAGTCTTCTTCTGAAAATAATTCTGATGAAACATAATCTTTTTTCAGTTGTTGAAGTTGTCTTATGAAAAACAGGTCTTCTTTATTACCTTTTATTATATATTCTTCGGAATATGGAGGAATATTCTTGGCGAATGCTCTGCCTGTATCTAGAACTATTTGTTTTGAAGTTGATGATTGAATAAGTTTTGTTGCCTCTGTGAGGAGTATCATTCTTTTAATTTCATTTTCAGTAGGTTCTACTGGAATATGATTGCTCATTGTTGTATTAATTTCTTCCAGTGTTGGAACAAGATATTTCAGTGCACTATTGACAGGGGTATAACCAAGGAGTGAGAGAAATTCAAGGTCTTTTTCTCCCGTAAATTTCGGTACTGCTACAAATTTTTTGTCTTTGAAGTCAATTCCTATTTTCCTTGAAGATGCTTCTTGCGCAAGAGCTTCTGTTATTTTTGTCATTGCATCATCACGTTTGGGAGATTTCCAGATAGAGTCAAGTTTTATTATCAAATCGAGAATTTCATCATCAGAAAATTCTTCAACAATATTTTCTGAAATCGTTTCGATATCATACTTATTCAGGTATGTTCTGTCTCTTGATACGGAGAAAATGGAACTGTCAGGTTTTTTTCTGAAGATTACATCGGCATTTCGAATAGAGTTATCCCAGTTGTCGGTTTTTTCGTATTCAAATCTCTGGGTGAGATACAGATTGCCTTGCTCCCCAGGACCCAGAAGTTTTAACCCGAAGATACCGTTGTCAAAGTCAAGGTTTTGAAAATCTTCATTATAAGGGCTTTCAAACCAGTTCAGGCTGTCTATTATCCTATATATCAGCTCTTTATTATTTGTTGTGAATTCGATGCTATTGCCGTTTTGTTCGGGTACTTTTGTGAGTGTTCTTTGCATTATAGCTGAGTCTAAGTCATCTGAGCTTCTTGAAAGCGTAATCTGCCAGTCGGCGCTTGAGTATTTTACATAGTCCGTTGAAAATTTGCCTTTTTTGTCTTGACGGGCAAGAAGATTGCAGGCAAGGATTTTTGAGCCTTCTCCAAAGCCTCCTGCTGATTTTGCATCTTCAAATTTTGTTCCTTTGCCGATATATTGTATAAAGTCATAGGGGTATGTGCCGTTGCCTTCTATTCTTACCGTATATTTTTTTGTTGTACGGTCGTATTGTATGTTGAGGTGAGTTCCCTCTAAGGTTTTGTTGTGTCCGTCGTAGAAATTTTGCATTATATCTCTTGCTATTTTTGAATCAGACCAGTTTACGACAGCTCCATAGCGTATTGTCAGGTCAGTATTTGAGGTTTTGTTGAGATATTGTTCTTGAGATTGTGTTATGTAAGCATTTGGGGCATATTCAGGTTTGTAGTGGCTATTTTCTGCAATTGGGATTGTATAGTCAAGAGAGTTTGTTTTTTTAAATTCTGCTTTCAGTTCTTCAGTGTTGATTTTTGGGGCGGAGGAATCTTTCGGGGTCGGGACATACGGACCTGTGTAGACAGCTTTTTTTTGAAGTTTATCACGGTTGTAGTTATAAACCTCTTCGATTTCTCCGAAGATATTTTTTTTAGCTCCGATTACTTGGGGCAGCTCGTTATAGGCATAAGGGAGAGCCGGTTTCTCAAGTTTTTGTTCTATATACTTTTGATATGTTTTATTATCCGTATCCGAGATATAAAACTCATCAATAGTAAATTGATTGGGTTGATTGCCAGAGAATGAGGTGTTTTGCGGTTTTGATGAACGGATAAAAACATCTGATAGGGAAGGTTGTTTGAGAGTATATTTTTCTGTTTTTTGTTGATATTGTTGTAAGAAAACAGGGAGGGTAATCGGGGATATATTCATAGTCTGCCTTTTTATTTTGGGTATTGGAATATAGATATAAAGTTTGTGAGAAAAAATTTTTGATAAGAATTTTTTATTCTGCTAAATTCTTGCAACAAAAGAGAAAGAGGCTGTTTTATCAGCCTCTTTCTCTTTGATTTTAGGTTAAATTTGTTTGATAATCCGGCATGGATTTCCGACGGCGACGACATTTTTTGGAATATTTTTTGTTACGACGCTGCCTGCGCCGATTACTGTATTGTCACCTATCTCAACACCCGGGAGAACTGTTACGTTGCCGCCAATCCAGACGTTATTTCCGATGGAAATTGGTTTTGCGCTTTCCAATCCTGAGTTTCTTTCTTCTGCGTTAATAGGATGAGTTGCCGTATAAAATCCGCAGTTCGGTCCTATAAACACATTATCCCCAAAGGTAACTTTTGCGCAGTCGAGGATTACGCAGTTATGGTTTATATAAAAGTTGTTGCCGATTTCGATGTTATAGCCATAGTCGCAGTAGAAGGATGATTCGATGAGAAATTCATCCGTTGTTTTTGAGAAAAGTTGTTTTATGATATTTTTTCTTGCTTCTCTCTCTGATGGTGGCAGGGTGTTGAATTTGCAGCAGAGGTCTTTTGCTCTTGCTCTGTCGTTGATGAGGTTTTCTGTATTCGGGTTGTATATGAGGCCGGATATCATTTTTTCTTTTTCGTTCATGAATTTTACTTCCTTTTTTGTATGAGTGTTGTGTTTTTCTCGACGTTTTTTGTTACGATGCTGCCGGCTGCTATCATTGCATTTTCGCCTATTGTAACTCCCGGGAGAATCGTTGAATTTGCGCCGATAGAGGCACCTTTTTTGATGATAATTTTTTCGAGTTTAAAGTTTTTGTTTCCTGATTTTGGATATCTGTCGTTGCAGAACGTGACATTCGGACCGATGAAGACATTATCTTCAATTTCTATTCCATCCCAGATTTGGACTCCGTTTTTTATGGTAACGTTATTGCCTATTTTTACGTCATTTTCGATGAATACATGCGAGCAGATGTTGCAATTTGAGCCGATTTGGGCGTTTTTGAGGATGACGCAGAACTGCCAGATATTTGTGTTTTCTCCTATATTTTTACTTTGGACATCCGAGAGGGGGTGTATCATTTTTTCACCTCTTTCAGGAAGTCGTCGTAGTTTCTGATATATTCTTTTTCATCGAAGTATTCGCTTGCGAGTATCATGAGTTTGCAGCCATAAGAGAAGTGGCGCATTTCTCTCCACATATTTTTGCCGATATAGAGCCCTACATCAGGTCTGTTAAGCCAGAGAGTTTCTCTCGTTTTTCCATCATCGAGGACAAACTGGCAGGCTCCATCCATTGCCACGATAATTTGTTCGAGTGTTTTGTGGGCGTGTTGTCCTCTTTCCTGATCGGGAAGTGTGTCGAATATATAGTAGACACGTTTAATTTCGAACGGGATGTTTTTGTTTGCTTCTAAAGAAACGAGTTTACCCCGTTCATCCCCGAATACTTTCATTTGTATAAGTTTGTAGTCCATGTATTTTCCTCTTCGGTGTTTGGTTTTTATTTTAGCATTTTCTTATGAATAGAGGAAGGGAATCAGGGGGACTCTGTTTGTGAGAATCAAAGTATTTTTTGCAAGGAGACTTTTGAAGATAATAAAAATCCCTCTGATATTAATTCAGAGGGATTTTTTGTTGAAGAAGTTTTTTATTTTTGCATTGCTTTTTTGACTTCTTTTTTGTATTTTTCAACGTTTGGCTGGAGCACTTCTGGCATTGCTTCAGTTTGAGGGGTGATATTGCCTTTTTCTCTTCTCAGGATGTTTCCTGTATATAGAGTTTCGAAGTGTTTCAGCTCGATAAATCTTGCGATTGATTCTACGCTGAAGTCTTTGATTTCGATTTGAGATACGGGATGTTGTGCGCTGTAAGCCGAGATTACTCCTTCGAGAACGGCTGATGTCACTTTATCCTGCGGTGTTGCATAAACAAAAGTGAAGAAAGAGTCTTTGTTTGCTTCATCGAGGTCTGCTTCAGCATTGTAGTGGAGGTATCCCGGACCAACGTTTGTATCTGTTGAGATTTGAGCTTTCAGAGATTCGTTCTTGAGTTGTTTTTCCCAGAGTGTAGTCCCCATGAAAGCATCTCCAAAGTATTCAACAAAATGTTTGTTTTTTCCTGAGTTTTTAGCTTCCACGTTGAAGGCTGCAAGCTTGAGAGCTTCGTTTTTGTTGATATCCGGGTTAAGGAAGTCCTTTTGTGCATTCAGTGAAGCTTTGAGCATATTTGCAGTTTCTTCTTTCGATATGCCTGCATAAGCAAGAGTGAAGATGGTTGCATCATCGAAGATAGAAAATCTGCCGCCTACATCATCATGAACTAAGCCTGAGAGTTTTATTTCTCCAGAGTTGACAATTCTTCTCAGGTTGCTTTTTTCGCTTGATATATCTGTCATAGCGATAAATCTATCAGAAACATCATCTTTTCCGAGATGTTCTTGCATAAGTTTTTTTGCGCTTTCATATGCTGTTGTTGTTTCGAGAGTTCCGCCTGATTTTGATACTACAAGGAATTTTGTCTTATCGAGATCAAGAGTGTTGATAAATCTTTTGAAGCTCTCAGGGTCTACTGAAGAGTAGAAGTGGATATGTGCATCCATTCCCAAAAGTTTCATCATAGATTCTGTTGTATGTCTTGAACCGCCTATGCCCAAGATAGCAAGGTCTGTATATTTGCCTTCTTTTGCTTTTTGAGCAAGGTCATAAAGTGCGTTCAGGTTGTTGAGCTGGTTGTTTGGAAGAAAATCTATCCAGTTCAGAAATTGTCCGCTTCGTCCTGCTCTTGAAGAAACGTCTTCGACTGCTTCTTTAGCAAATTGAGCGTATTTTGAGAGGTCGAGCGAACCGATTTTTACGTTTACATTTTCCATAGTTGCATTTTCCATAAAGATTACTCCTATATATTTTGTATTTATTATGCAACGCAAGAGGGGTATTTGCAATAATAAGTTACAAACTGTCAAAAAGTCTTTGATAATATAGTGAGTTTTTCAAAATGGATTTTTTATGGATGTGGTCAAATACCCAAATAATCTTTCCGGCTGTGTGCACGGCAAAAGATGCAGAAAATACTTTGTTGTTAAAATTTGACTCTGAGAAAAGGTTAATTTATAAAGGAGGAATTTCTTCAAAGAAATTCCTCCTTTTGCTATTGCTAATTTTTAAGAGCTTTTTCTATTGCCTGTTTATATTCTTCAAAGAGTTTTGAAGTTTCTTTTTGCCATTCTGCAGCGTCTGTTTTATCCACCTGTTTTGAATTTGAGGTATTGATATCTTTTACTATAGATTTGTGCTGATCTGCGAGTTTGTCGAAGAATTCTGCTGTTTTTGTATCTCCTTTTTCTTTGAGGATATCAGCGTATTCGTCTTCAAGAGGCGCCATTTCTTCTATGATTTTGTCCTGTTCTTTTATTTCATCGTAAGCTTCCGCATCTTTTGATATACCGACAGTCCAGAATAGAGATTCAAATAAAGCGTCTTTTATAGCTTTCACATCCTGGTCCGATTCAACGCCTAAGGCTGCTTCATAGTCTTCGAAGGCAGCTTTTAGTGCTTTAGTTGCTTTTTTTCTGTTTTCTGCTTCAATATGAAGGTCTTCCGGTAAATCTTCCAACTCTGCATAAAGAGGCAGCATCTCTTCTTCCAGTATTTGCTCTGCTTTTTGGTCTTCACCGTTGTAGCTGGCTATTTCATATTCAAGATAAGCGTTTGTATATTTCATATTTAAATTGTTTGCCTCGGTCAGTTCAGGATAAGCGCTTATTTCTTGAGTATATGCAGTTTTGGCATTCTCAAGGGCTTTTTCAAGGTTTTTGGCGGCTTCTTCTTCTGAGAGAATATCACCTGTTCTCACGAAGTTTCCATAGCTATCATAGTGTGATACTTTTTCTTTTTTCCCGAGATATTTTTGGTAATTGTCTGTTGTGATAGTTTTTGAGTCAGAGGCGTTTTCTTCGTCTATGCTGTATATGCTTTTTGATAGAGTACGACCTTTATTATAAGAACCTATTTTAACAGATTTGGCGCTGCCGTCTTTGTTGTATAAGACTTGAGCAGTTTCAGAAATTCTGCCGAGAGCATCTCTTGAAATTTGAGTTTCTGAAATTGGCTGAGGAGAATTTTTTGAAGAAAGTTCTTTTTGGCTTACCACTCCTTCATAGCGTTGTTTTTTTGATACTTTTCCGTTTGTAAAAATTTGTTTTTCGGTGTATGTTTTTCCATTTTTTGTAATGGTTGCTATTCTTGATTGTTCACCGTTTTGTGAGGTTATTTTTCCGTAGTCTACAGATGTTGTATTTCCGTTTTTTGCTACGGTTGTTTTTGTATCAAGGTTACCGTTTTTATCATAGGTATAAGTTGTTTTGGCACCTGTTATACTGTTGGTTTTATTTTTTGATGTAAGATTTCCTTTTGAGTCATAAGAATAAGAGGTTTTTGAAATGGTTTTTCCTGTTTGTGTTATTGTTATAGTTTTTTGGGGCTTTTTGTCCTCATTATAAGTTGTTGTTTTGTGAGTATTATTATCAAAGTCTGTTGTCCGTTTTTTCTTGAGAACTCCTTTTTCATTGTAAGAATAAGTCGTTTCTGTCTCAACTTTTCCTTGTTTGTCTGATACGCTTCTTTTTACGGGTTTATTATCTTTATAGTTTATTTCTGTTTGTGTACCGTCTTTAGCTGTTGTTATTTTGGATGATTTTTGACCGTTTTTATTGTAGTTGATTACTACTGTATTACCGTTTTTGTCTTTTGTTGTTTTTGTCTTTGTTTGTCCGTTTTTATATTTGGTTATTTGAGCTTCGCTAACTTTTGTCGCATTCAGCAGGCTTGCTTTTTTTGTCGATTTTGCAACTTTCTGTTGTGCAGCAGCGCTTTTTGAAGCTTCTTTTTTTGTTGTTTTTTCTTTAAATGCTTCAAAGTATTCCTGATAAAGTTTTTTGGCTGTCTTCTGGTCTCTTTTATCAAAATTTTCTATGAATTCTTTTTGAGTTACTTTGCCGTCTCCGTTTTTGTCAATTTTTTTCAATTCTTTTTCTGATAGACCGTTCGTCAAATCCATTCCTTTGCCTGTAAGTTTATCTTTTATTTTTTTTGATGATTTTTGTTTGTTTAATACTTCATTGCTTTTTAGCGCAAGCTGATTAATATCTACACTCATTTTTTTTCTCCCATAGATAACAACGTAGTATTTTTCTTATCGGATGAATAATTCTTTTCTTTATGATATTGTGATGATATGACATAATTTGTTATAATATTTTAGGGATGTTTTTATGTCAAAAGAGAAGAAGAAGGGAAAAAATAAATTCAATTTGAAAAATATCGGAGTTGATGTTGATAAGAATGAGTATCGTGAAATAGTGCTGTCAAATTCGAATTTCCCCGAGGCTGTCTTTTCTAAGAAAAAGAAATTTTATGAATAGTTATGCTAAAATAAAATAAATCAGGTACATTGAAAATTTTATATGGGGACGTTTTGGTCTTGACAGGGCGGTTCGCATAATCAGGCTGCGAGTCGGAGTGCTGTTCTCCGTTACAAACAAGCAAAAAACAATAAATGGCAAATCTAATGTCATCAATGCCGAATTCGCTTTTGCTCCGGCAATGGCTGCTTAATCGAACTTAAGCATCGGCCACTGAATAATCCCTGCCGGTCGGATTATTCGGTCAACCATACCGGCTGCGTGCGTTCTATGAGAGTATGTGCGCATTAAGCTTTCTCTCAAGCCGGGCACGGTTAAATTGCTCAGCCCATAGTTAGGAGTCGGTTGTATCCGTCTTTGGGTGAAATCAATTTATAACCTACGCTCGTAGACGTCTAATTATGTCCGTTTTGGACGCGGGTTCGATTCCCGCCGTCTCCAGTTTTTTGAAGTTTTCTTTTTTTATAATAACATCAAATGGCGGGAATGCTTGTGTGATAATGTTTTTGCCGTCGAACAAAAAGTTCGAACACACGAGTTTTAACATTTTTATTTTTTCTGAAGGCGTTTGGCGTAAATACGCACTATGAGCGTTTTTACAGAGTTCGAACAGAGTTTCTGCATTTTCTAAAAAAGTTCGATTGGCACGCAGTGTTGAGTTATATTTTATTAAAGTTTCGTCAAGTTCATTTTGCCATTGATTTTTTTTATTAAAATAGAATTCGTCTTCAATAATTCCGTCTGTTCTATCTTCATAGAGTTTTTGTATGAGGTTTTTCAGGAGTTTTATTCTTTTATTGAGAGCTTCAATAGATTTTATATCGTCTGAAAGTATGAACTAGTCAGGCTTTTTCATATCGACTATCTCTGCTTTTGGCAGATCCACATCGAGGAATATTTTTCCGCTGAACCAGTCATCAAGCTGTTTGTCGGTTATTTCTCCATTTTCTATTGCTTGCTGCAGTATCATAAACTTTTTGATTGTTGACTCAGATTCAGTGCAGACATCTGTTTCAAGCACGGCATCCGTGAATGCTGAGGTAGAGAGATGTTCAAAGAGCACATCATTCATCTTTCCAAGCCGGTCAAATGATTCCTGCAATCTCGGAAACTCAAGAAAATACGGCATAGCAAACGGACGAATCTTTGGAAGAAATTTGTCATCAAGACCGTTCATTATTTCTATATTTTTTTTCAGTGTATCTGTATCATTATAATCAAATCCTATGTCCATCAACTCTCTTTTTCCGAGTTTTTTGGAATATCTTTCATCAAGTGATTTGAGTATCGTCAGTCTGTTTATTACGTTTTCTCTTGATTCAATGAATTCTTCAGGTGTTGATAATGGAACACTTGCGCCATGTTGAACAGCATCTATTTCTTTTTTGTATTTATCAATAAAATAGTCGCATTTTTCTTCTATTGTTTTCAACTTTTTGGATCTTTGAGGCATATTGATTATCTGTGCCCGTCCCATACTATCAAGCGCATCCTGAGCACTTGCTTCAGGCTGTTTTAATGTTTGAGGTTCTTTTTTTATATTTTTTTTGTCATCATCTTTCCCTGAAAAAGAAACTATTTGAGGGAGCGAAATTTTTTGTATGTTCATAACCGTTCCTTTTTTGTATGTTTTTTTTAACAAAACAAACGGACTTGAAAAATTGTCAGAAGATTAAAATTTTATAAACCATTCTATTAGCGGTTTTGATTTGCCGCAGAAAAATCCGAGTTCTTTTGTGATTTCAGGATTTGTCAATGTTTTTAAACTCAGATTATAAGCGCATGGGAGGGGGTTGATTCCTGATTTCTTCCACATTTCATCTGATATTATATTTTTTCCGGCATCATAAACGGATGAATAGTTTAGTCCTATTTTTGCGCAGTCAGGTATTTTATTTTTTTGTATGCCGTTTTCTTCAACAAAAAACATAAGCCCGTGTGTTCTGCAGATAATCGGACGAAACTCATATATGCTGCAGATGTCATCAAACAAAAAAGGGCAGGCATGGCGGAAACGTGGTTGTTTATTTTCTTTTGCCTGCGAGATGAGATTATTTATTTTCTTTTTGATTGCATCTTTTTTATCTTGTTTAAGTTTTTCATATCCGAACATAAGGTATTTCATCTCTACTTCTGAGAGAGGAAATTCTCCTTTTTTGCAGCAGTGAGCACACCCTTTCCTGCAGAGAATGTATGGTTTTTGTTCATCAAAATGTTTTTTGATTACTCTTTCTTCAAGAAGAGTCAAATATATTTTGTAGTTTTCAAGCTCCATAGCAGGAATTTTATCACAATTTATACTTAATAATCCATACTCAACTACTGTTTCTCCTGGTTCGTAAGGAAGAAATAGGAGCTTCTTCAGTATGGAGGTTCACGTTTTTTGAACTCAGATTACTCTTAGTGGCAATATTTTTTGACTTTTTGTTTTTATATAAACATAGGGAAACTACTGCATTTAGGTTACGGGTTTTTAAAATTGAATAGAATAAATTCTGTTTTAAATTTAAATAACTTATCAAACATCAGCTTTGGAGAAGCTCCGTATAGTCAATATACGCCTCAGCCGGCTCAGATGGAAAATGACTCATTTGAATATTCTTCCAAAAAGGAGAATACCGGGCTGTTTTCAAATCCGATAAAAAAATGCATTACCCTATATAGTCCGTCGTTATTTCTAAATCAATATATGACAGAAAAAACGATATCAAACGCAATTGCATCAAATCCAAGAATTAAAGAACTGCTCTCTTCAAAAGGACTGGAGGCAGCGATATACATGCAAAATCTTGATGCATCGAAAAGTCATTTTATAGAAACTTATGATAAAGCGAAAGCTCTTGCAAACAGGCATAATCTCAAAGATGATGATTTGACGGCAGCATTGCAGGGCGCTCTTCTCCATGATATAGGAAAAGTTTTCATTCCTCCGGAAATTTTGAACAAACCATCAGAGCTGACACCTGAAGAGAAGGCAGTTGTCGACTTGCATACGGAACTTGGAGCAGAAATTCTCAAAACTACAGATTTGAGTTCAAAAACAATCGAAGCTGTGCGTCTTCATCACACTTCATTTGATGATGTGCAAAAAGCTGAGAATTTGCCTGCTCAAATAGTATCTGTAGCTGATTCTTATTCAGCTTTGAAAGAAGACAGGCCATACAAACCAAAGATGGATGACCAGCAAGCAAAACAAACAATGCAGAAGGATAAAGAACTCAATCAACAGCTTGTTGAAGAAGCTTTTTGAAGATTATTTTTTCATAACTTCAGATAAAATACTTCTAAATTCTTCATTTTTCTTTAATTCTTTAAAAAATCCTGCCATTTTTTTTAGTGCATCTATGCCTTCTTGCGTGGATTCAACAGGTTTTTTCATCATATCATCCACAAAATCGAACATATCTAAAAAAGTTTCCTTCAATTCCAAATCATCATATTCAGGGGCAGAAAGTTTTTGTCTCATTATTTGTATATAATTTGACACATTCTCCATTGTTTGTTTTTCAATAGATGGATCAACATCTCCTTTTGCCGTAAGTTGTCTTATGTACATCAAACCGTCTTCTCCAATCTGTCTTAACGGCTTTGCTATATCATTCATCTCTTCAGGAATGTCCTCGGAGTCAATAGATTTTATAGTTTTTTTTAAAAAATTCTTTCCGTTGTCAAAAAATTGTGTAATCCCTTTTTGAACTTTTTTTGAAAGTCCGAGTTCTGATAATGCTTTTTCAAACGGAGTTTTTCTTAGCGGTAATCCTTTAAAGGAAACAGTGTCTGTATTATAAGAATTTAAATTATAGTTATTTTTACTTAAAGAAGAACTGTAGGAATTCTGAGTTTTATTTCTTCCCGTAACAGGGTGAGAAAAATTTACCGGAGCTATATACATGTAACCAAATCCTTTCTTTTCTGTTAGCTAAACAAGTCATTTGTCTCATTTAATAAATCTCTGAAAGCATTCTCCAATTCAGGAGACGCTTTAGGGGCTCTGTGTTTTAATATGCCGGCTGTAGCTATAGCTGCAACTGCTATGACTGCTGCTGTAACGGCAATTATTTTCGCTTTTTTTGTCGAAAATAGTTTTTTTGCTTTTTCCAATAAATTGTTTTTCTCTTCTTTTTGAGTTCTCTCGTCAGGATTTTGAGACAATGGTTGATTTTGTTTTACCTCAACAGGCTTGGTAGGAAGTTGTCTTTGAGTCCTCGTTTTTTCAAAATCGCTGAAAGGACTTTTGGGTGAAATATTATTTACTGTCATAATGATGTCCTTATTTTATGCACAGTAGTGTAAAGTTGATAAATAAAAAAAGTTACTACCTGAAAAGGACTATGAAATAATTATTTACATCTCAAAAAATACAAAAAATAGCGGCAACGGGATTCGAACCCGTGTCAGCAGAATGAGGGTCTGCGATCCTGAACCACTAGACGATGCCGCTACGTTGTTTGTAACACTAGAAATTGTATCAAACGACAAAATAAAATCAAGTACAAAATTTTCAGAACAAATTTTTTGCTATATAATTTTTGGGGAAAATTTTTTGAGAAGGAAAAATGAGAAAGAGTGCATGTCTTTTGCCGCTGGCTCTTGGTACTTTCGGGCTAGGTTTGACAGAATATGTAATGATGGGAATTTTACCTGATACCGCAAAAGCTATGGGGGTATCAATTCCTGCTGCAGGTAATTTTATATCATTTTATGCCCTCGGGGTTGTTTTTGGCTCCATACTGCTTGTTATATTCGGGAGGAGCAAACCTCTCAAGAGTGTACTTCTCGTTCTTGTATCTGTTTTTACCATTGCAAATTTGCTGACGGCTTTTGCTAATAACTATTTTATTTTCTGTCTTCTAAGATTTATTGCAGGGCTTCCACATGGTTCTTTCTTCGGTGTCGGAGCAATTGTCGCAGACAAACTTGCAGACAGAGGAAAAGGGAATCAAGCTGTCGCTACAATGGTATCAGGTATGACTATTTCAAATCTCGCAGGTATCCCTCTTGGAACGTTCATCAGCCATAATTTTTCATGGCGACTTACGTTTCTTCTTGTAGGGGTATTTGGTTTTCTGGTGCTGTATTCTATAATTCGTATGATTCCTCATATTGCGCCTCTTCCGGATACAGGATTTCGGGGGCAGTTTAGAATATTCAAATCTCTTGCTCCATGGCTGCTGATAGTTGCTGTTATTATGGGTAATGGCGGCATATTTTGCTGGTATAGTTATATAAATCCTCTTCTTGTTAAAGTTTCACACATTGCTCCTCAATATGTTTCTTTGATGATGATTCTTGCAGGAGCAGGCATGTGTGTCGGGAATTTTTACGGGGGAAAACTATCAGATAAGTTCTCTCCGTCAATAGTAGCCGGCATTACACAGCTAATCGCCTGTATGGCTCTTGTGCTTATATTTTTCTTTTCGTCAAATGCTTTTGTATCCGTATTTCTGATGTGTGTATGTACTGCATGTTTGTTTGCTGTTTCAGCTCCTCAGCAGTTGTTGTTAATCAAAAATGCAAAAGGCGGAGAAATGCTTGGAGCATCTTGTTCTCAGATATCTTTCAATTTGGGTAATGCTATAGGAGCTTATGTCGGAGGATTGCCGATTGAACACGGGCTTGGTTATAACTACACCGCTTTTCCAGGTGCAGTCTTTGCTTTTATCGGGTTTGCTATTTTATTCTATTTTTATAAACGATATGAATATAAAAGGTTGTAAGTTGATTTAGTAAGAGACTTCCACTCAGAAAAATTTTTAAACATAATTATTAAGAAATATTTCAAAAATATATATAAAATAAATATTTTTTAGCACTTTTTTATGTGAACCTGTGTTTATATATACATAGAGAGGAAAACAAAACACAGAAGAGAGCAAATCTAAGTCTACACAAGAGAGAACGAAGAGAGAAAACAAAAACCTACCGCAGAGAGAACAAGAAAAAGAGAGAAACTACCACACACCACATACTTAACCTAACAGAGAAATTTTAAAAAGCTAAAAACCGACCGACGGGTCGTTTTTTTTTGTTTTGTTATACTGCTTTATCGTTATTGAAATCTTTATTGTTCATCGGGTTCCATACATCTTCAAGGTTATTTTTAATTAAATTTTGATAAAACTTTTCTTTATAATCCAACAATGCAAGTTGTTTTTTTAAATCTTCCATCTGCTGCTGCGCTTTAATTTTTGTAGCCTGAATAATCCCGTATCGTTCAGGTATTGTTGAGTCACCGACTATACACAAATCAATATATCTTTTTATCGCCTTATTCTCTGTACCGACAGAGCGAAGACATTTGACAATCTTTACCCATTCCAAATCTTTTTCGGAAAATAGGCGTATATTATTTGCATCTCTTTTAATAAGCGGAAAGAAACCGCTTTTTGCCCAAAATCTGAGAGTATGCTCAGATACATCCATTTTTTCTGCGACTTCTTTTATTGTATACATATCAGATTCCTTATTCTTCTGAGTAAAAATATATTAGCACAAAAAAATATCTGATAGTAACTCTCAAGAAAAGGAACTTATATAGCAAATTCTACAGATACTCTTAAAACCGATTATTCTGAGGGCTTTAGCCCGAAGAATCCTTTTTGTTTAGATACTTTGCTAACGCTCAGTATGGCGTTGTTGTAAAGATTTTGGACGGAATTTGCGGTATAAATCCCCTGCAAAATAGTTTATAAAAATTTCTCTTTCAGCTTGGATAAAAAGAGATTAGCGGCAGGTGAGAAAATCTGATATTTTTTCCATACAATATCTAATCCTGATTCAAGCTTTGGAGAAAGAGGTCTGAAAACGATGTTGCTTGTATGCATGGTGTTTACAAGTTTATCCAACGTTAAAGCATATCCTATCCCCTCTTCAACCATAATTCTTGCATTGTAAACAAGATTGTATGTAGCAACCACATTCATTTTTTCAAAATTTCCGCCAAACCATTCAAGAAAGTCATTTTTCACTGAAGTTCTTCTGACAACCTGTCTTGAACATATGAGAGGCAAACCATATAAATCATCAAGTTTTATTTCTTCTTTTGACGCAAGAGTGCTGTTTTTTTTCATGAGAACTCCCCACACATCTTTTGATGGGAGCGTGATATACTCATATTTTGATAAATCTGTCGGCTGGATTAAAATACCAAAGTCTAAAAGCCCCTTATCCAACCGTTCCGTAACATCCTCGGCATTTCCGCTGTAGAGGTGATATTTGATTGCAGGATATTCATCCTGCATATTTTTTACCACCTCTGCTATGTATTTCATAGACTCTGTTTCTCCGCCGCCGATATAAACATCACCGCTTACGGTATCTGAGATTGAACGGAACACTGACTCCGTTTTGTCAACCATATCAACTATTTCCTCGGCTCTTTTTCTCAGAATCATTCCTTCAGGAGTCAGAGAAATATTGTGGCTTCCTCTGACAAAAAGCTTTTGCCCCAGTTCTTTCTCCAAATCCTGCAGCTGCCTTGAGAGTGTCGGTTGCGTAAGATGTAAAAAATTTGCAGCCCTTGTAATGCTGCCTTCTCTGGCAACCGTCAGAAAATATCTTAATACCCTTATTTCCATAATATAACCTCGTTTGCCGCTGTTTTATCTTATCATTCCAGTGTTATGCCTGTCAAGCATTATGTAGTATATGGTATAAGTATTTGCTATTTGGCTAAAACAGGTCATAATAAAAAAATAAGGAAGAAATGATTATGATGCAGACAGCAAATATTATCTCCAATCTTAAAGATGCAGGATGTTCTGATATGTTGATAGAACAGTTTCTCAACTTGCTGCAAATCGGCACGCAAAAAGAGCGGCTGCGTTTATTGAACGAACACAGAAACTCTCTTCTTGATTCAATTCACGATAATCAGAAAAAACTTGATTGTCTTGATTATCTGATTTTTGAGATGAAGCAGCAAAACTAAAAAACGCTGAACAGCAACAAAACACTGTTCGGATGGTACTGAAGGAGGAACCAATGGATATAATAAGAGTAAATACACCAAGAGGTCTGGAACTCAAAGGAGCGATGTGGGGAAACACATCAATGGATACGGTTGTCGTTATGATGAGCGGAATATGTTCCAATGTATTCCAGAATGACCTGCTTCCTGCAACGGGAGAGCTGCTTTCTCAAAATAATATAGCTTTTATCGCTGGACATGCTATGGATGCATTCTCTTTCTTCTGCTACTCTGACATAAATCTGAAAAAGCAGGTGAATACAGGAGTTGTTTTTGATGACTTTTCCCTCGCATATGAAGATGTCGAATCGTATGTCAAATATGCAAGAGAACTCGGGTTCAAAAAAATCGTTCTTGCAGGGCATTCACTCGGGTCAAACAAAATTATTAACTATCTCGGGAATACACCTGATGACTTTGCAGACTATTTTATAGTTACGGCTCCTATAGATTTGGGACACTGGTGGCAGGTTATGCCAAACATTGATGTATGCCTCAAACTTGCAAAACAATTTGTCGAAGAAGGCAGAAATAAAGAAATTCTTCCCTATCTCTTCGGCGGATTTTCGCCGATGAGCGCAGAAACAGTCCTGTCTTTTTATAATGCGTATAACCTCAAGAATTGTCCTGTAATCAGCGGCGATGGAGAAACTGACTCATTGCACTCTATTAAAATTAACGGAGCTTTTGTTATCGGAGAAAAAGACAGTCTGACAAACGGTGATGCAAAGGCTTTTATGGAGAACATAAATTCATACTGCAAGCATCCTGAAGAAAACAGAGTTGTTGTAGTGCCTGGAGCTTCTCATATTTTCTACGGCAAACATAACGAATACGCAAAAGTCATACTTGGTCTGGTCGAAGAGTCTGTCCTTCTTCCTGTATAAGATGAGGAAAAATATGAACAAGACACCTTCAAAAAATTTATTTATACTCTGTAATCTATCGCTGCTTGCTGCAGCGCTGATATCAGGTTTATCTTTTGTCGCTCAAAAACTCGGGATGACCTATGTCGGACCTTTTACCTTTAACACTTTGAGATGCTTTATCGGAAGTTTATCTTTGATTCCTCTGATTTTTTTATTCAATATGATGAATTCTGAAGCTCCTCAAAAATACTCTGATAAAGATTTAATAAAAGGCGGTATATTTGCAGGATTTGTTCTTTTTATAGCTTTTTCAATAAACCAGTACTGCATGATTTATGCTCAGGCAGGGAAAGCAGGTTTTATTACGTCTTTGTATATTCTTTTTGTTCCGGTGATTGCAGTATTTTTGAAACATAAGCTCGGGACAAACGTGAAAATCAGCATAGCTGCCGCTCTGTTCGGGATGTATCTCCTCTGTGCAAAAGGCGCTATGAGTTTTGATATGTGGGATATTTTTCTTCTTCTCAGTGCTTTTTTCTTTGCGCTGCATATAGTTGTTGTCAGCCACTATTCAAAAAAAGCAAATGCCCTGAAATTATCCGGAGTGCAATTTGTGACGGCAGGCATCTTATCTCTTCCTTTTATGTTTATATTCGAAGAGCCTTCTTTGAGTGCGATTATCTCCGGATACAAGCCGATTTTATTTATAGGTGTCGTTGTAACCGGGGTTGCTTATACCTTGCAAATTTTCGGACATAAAGCTACCCATCCCGTTCTTGCAACTCTGATACTCAGTTCTGAAGCAGTATTCGCCGTCATTGGAGGAATGCTGATTTTGCATGAAACTCTCACCATGCGAGAAATTACAGGATGTGTGATTATGGCTGCTGCGATTATCTTATCCCAAATACGGATAAAAAATTTTGATACGAATAATATAAAGGAGATTTCTAATGAGAAAACAAATAAAGAACCAATCCTTTGATGAAGAACGTTCTCTGTATAATTTGAAAAATACAGATGTTATTGGCTGCATTTTTGCAGGTCCTGCCGATGGTGAGTCTGTGTTAAAAGAGTGCAGAAATTTTTCAGTCAAAGAATCAAAATTTTCTTTGCGTTATCCTCTCTGGCATGCAAAGGGGTTTGAGCTTGAAAGTTCATCTTTGGATGATAAAACAAGAGCACCTATCTGGTATTCATCAAAAGGAATTATCTCAAACTGTAAGATTGACGGCATCAAATGCCTGCGTGAGTGCAAAGATATAACTGTAGATAACTGTACAATCAACTCTCCCGAGTTCGGTTGGAGATGCAAAAATGTAGAGATTACAAATTCGACAATTGACGCTATGTATTTTTTATTTGAGTCAAAAAATGTCAAAATAAACAAACTCAATATGACCGGGAAATACTCTTTTCAGTATATGAACAATATACACATCTCTGATTCCGTTCTTGATACAAAGGATGCATTCTGGCACAGCAAAAATATTCTTGTTGAAAACTCTGTTGTCAAAGGGGAGTATCTCGGATGGTTCTCTGAAAACCTCACGTTCATCAATTGTAAAATTTCGGGAACTCAGCCTCTTTGCTATTGCAAAAATCTCAAACTTATAAATTGTACAATGGAAAATACTGATCTCTCATTTGAATATTCGGATGTAGAAGCTGACATAAAAGGACATATTCTCTCCGTTAAAAATCCAAAATCTGGAATAATAACTGCTGACAGCGTTGGAGAAGTTATTATGGAGGATGCTGTTATGAAATGCAGAGGAGTTGTCAATATCAGACAAAAAAAAGAAATCTGTGCATAACATCATATTGAGCGTAAGCGAAATATATTTTTTGAGCAGTCACTGCTTCTTCTGGCAATTGCCATTAGAATGACGGGAGTGACTCTCAACGCTTTCTTGTCATTTTGTTCTCAGGCTGTTTAGATTTCCTTTGACTTTTCTGACAGCAGAAATTATCGGTCCTGGTTTTCGAAGTACGTATAAATCTTCCGAAAATGCCGCCGAGCATTGTTTTAGTTGTTCGGATATTATCTGTTGTTCATCTTTCAAAATATAATCATCTTTTTGTGTTTCGCAGTGAGTGCGCATCTCTGTGAGTTTTTCCAGCAGGTTGTTTTCAAAGGAATAAATTTTGTTTATAAATAAAAAAAGACTTTCATCTCTCATAACAGACATATCGTCAAGAATTTTAGCGATTCTTGAAAAGTTTGCGTTTGCAAGAACAGTCCTTTCTCCATCCTGAGAAAACATTTGCATGATTGTATAAAGCAACTGTTTGTATCTGCTAAAATGTTCTATTTTCAGTCTGAAAAGGTTTTGTTTGTTTTGCTCTTCGACTGCGAGCCATTGCCACCAGGCAAACAGGACAAGACAAAAAGTCAGGATGAGATTTGTTATTATATTTATTTCCTGGAGATTCATGAGCCGGATTGTATATTCTTCTTTCTTTGTTGACAATAGCAAGAGCGTCGTAGTCCGGATGTTTTTTAGGATAAAAAATTTTTGATGGCAAAATTATTTGGTTATATTATTATTAAAGTATATATTACGGTTAATCATGATTTGTTGTGAATACAACTATGAAATAAAGGAGGTCACATGGATCGTATTCAAGTTACTGAAGAAGTAAAAGAAATGTGTTGTGTAAAAAGAGGCGTAAAAGGTGAGCCTGCTCCTATCCCTCAAGAGGGTGACTGGACAAAAGCCAAGAAAATCGAAGATATTTCAGGTTTGACTCACGGTTGCGGATGCTGTGCTCCTCAACAGGGTACTTGCAAATTGACACTCAACGTAAAAGATGGTGTTATTCAGGAAGCACTTGTAGAAACGCTAGGCTGCTCGGGGATGACTCACTCTGCAGCTATGGCTGGTGAAATTCTTCCCGGGAAAACTATCCTCGAAGCATTGAACACAGACCTCGTCTGTGATGCTATCAATGTTGCAATGAGAGAGTTATTCCTCCAGATTGTATACGGACGTACGCAAACCGCTTTTTCTGATAACGGTCTTCCTGTAGGAGCAGGGCTCGAAGATTTGGGAAAAGGTCTTCGCTCTCAAGTCGGTACTATTTTCTCTACAAAACAAAAAGGACCAAGATATCTTGAAGTTGCAGAAGGTTATATTCTTGAATTAGGTCTTGATAAAAACGATGAGATTATCGGATATAAGTTTATAAACCTTGGCAAGATGATGGATGCAATCAAAAAAGGCACAGATCCGAAAGAAGCATTCGAATCAAACATCGGAACTTATGGCAGATTTGCCGAAGCTGTCAAGAAAATTGACCCGAGAAAAGAATAAACTTTAAGATAAACAAGTGGTACTAGAAAATTAATTAAGAGGAAAAAATATATGATTAAATTTGAAGGACAAGACAGACGTCAGGCAAAGCTTGATAAAATTTTGCCTGAATACGGCTTCAAATCTTTGGAAGAAGCAAGAGATTTCTGCCTCTCTAAAGGTGTTGATGTTGATAAAATCGTAAAAGGCATCCAGCCGATAGCATTTGAAAATGCTGTTTGGGCATATACTCTCGGTGCAGCAATTGCTTTGAAAAAAGGTGCTAAGTCTGCAGCTGATGCAGCAAGTTTGATTGGTGAAGGTCTTCAGGCTTTCTGTGTTCCTGGGTCAGTCGGTGACCAGAGAAAAGTCGGTTTGGGGCATGGTAATCTCGGTGCTATGTTGTTGAGAGAAGAAACTGAATGTTTCTGCTTCCTCGCAGGTCATGAGTCTTTTGCCGCTGCTGAAGGAGCTATAGGTATTGCAAGAAATGCAAACAAAGTAAGACAAAAACCATTAAGAGTAATCCTCAACGGCCTTGGTAAAGATGCAGCTTATATCATCTCAAGAATCAACGGCTTTACTCATGTTGAAACACAATATGATTACAAAACAGGCGAGTTGAAGGTTGTTAAAGAAACACCATTCTCAGACGGCGAAAGAGCTAAAGTTAAATGCTACGGTGCCGATGATGTTTCTGAAGGCGTTGCTATCATGATTAAAGAAGGAGTTGATGTTTCAATCACAGGTAACTCAACAAATCCGACACGTTTCCAACATCCTGTAGCAGGAACATACAAAAAATGGGCTGTAGAAAACGGTAAAAAATACTTCTCAGTTGCATCAGGCGGCGGTACTGGAAGAACTCTCCACCCTGATAACGTAGCAGCAGGACCTGCATCTTACGGTATGACTGATACTATGGGAAGAATGCACTCTGACGCTCAATTTGCAGGTTCTTCATCTGTTCCTGCTCACGTTGAGATGATGGGTATTATCGGTATGGGCAACAACCCGATGGTCGGAGCAACCGTTGCAGTTGCTGTTGCTGTATCAAAAGCTTTATCATAAGTTTTTTGAGAATATACAAAAAGCAGGTCATTAAGACCTGCTTTTTTATTGAATAAAATATTCCCGTTTGATAGACTGTAGTTGAGATAAGGCAGAGAGGAAATTATTTTATGTCTATAGAAAAAGTGAGAGAATACCTGAAGAAATACGGAAAAGAACACAATATTCTTGAATTTTCGGAATCTAGTGCAACTGTGGAACTTGCAGCAAAAGCAGCAGGTGTAATACCTGCCCGCATCGTAAAAACTCTTTCGTTCAAAAGTGAAAACGGGTGCATTCTCATATGTGCTGCAGGTGATACCAAAATTGATAATAAAAAATTCAAAGACTATTTCTCGATTAAGGCAAAAATGCTTACGCCTGAAGAAGTAGTTGAATTTACGGGACATGCAATAGGCGGCGTCTGTCCTTTCGGCATCGACAATTCTCATGTGCAAGTTTTTTGTGATGAATCGATTAGGCGTTTTGAAACAGTCTTTCCTGCTGCAGGCAGTTCAAATTCGGCGGTAGAACTTTCTCCCGAGGAGTTGTATCAAATATCTCGCAGTACATCATGGATTGATGTATGCAAGATAAAAGAAGAGAGTATTGTATAAAATAGTCAAAATAAGTTTTAATATTTCTTTAAAAAAATAGTGAAATTTTTAAATGTTTGTGTTACTATCGTAGTATCAAAAAATATTTTTTGAAGAGGTTAAGGTAGTGGCACTTAGTTTATCAAATATCTATTCAAACAATCTGAACAAAACCCTTGAGCGCCAGAACAATCAGAATAACAAAAAGGCGCAGCAATCGAGAGAAAGTCAAAAAGAAGCTCTCATTTCAAAGAATTATAATGATATCTATAGGCATGAAGCTGCTCATAAAGCTGCAGCAGGTTCGTTTGGCGGTGCAATTGTCATAGAAAAAAACTCTGAAGGCATTCCGGTTGGCGGGCATGTTGACATCAAAATGCCTGCGCTGAACCCAAAAGACCCTGATAAAACAATCAGCGATGCAAGAACTGTTATTGGTGCTGCTATGGCTCCATCAGACCCGTCTTCTCAGGATTATAAAGTTGCCGCTCAGGCAAGGTCTATTATGAGTCAGGCAGAGTATATGAAAAAGCAGCCTCAAGTCGGGAAAAAATTAAATATTCAGGCATAAAAATTTTTTCAAAAATATAGACACCTGTCTGATGATATTGTTTGAATCTTTCTATATCATGATTCTTTAAATAGAAAGATATCATTTGATATCGGAAGGCTGGTGGCAGCGATGGTTTTGAAACATTTTGTGCGAGTTTCGCTCTATTTTTTGGTATTAGGTTCAATTAGTTTTGTAGTTTTTAGTTCTGATTTCCCTATGAGTGTGTTTGAGGGGATTCTTGTTTTTATTGTTGTATTTTTTGTTGATAATCTTCTTGAAAGCAAGCGTCAGCTTAAGAATCAACACAGATTTATTATTGAAATATTTGACTATATTCCGGATGCTATGTTTTTGCTTGATAAGAAACATCGTTTTATGGCAAGCAATGACATTTTCCTTGATATATTCAAACTGCGTAGCAAGAAAAAACTTATTGGCAAGACTTATTATGATTTTCTTGAGAGAGAAGTTTCTGATGAACTGATTGAGATAAACAATAAAATATTTCAAAAAAAATACGGTGTAAGCTACATAAAACATATAAATATTGATGAATGCGAAAAAATTTTTGATGTGAGAAAAATTCCTTTTGTTGTGAATGATGAAACAGAGGGAATAATAACTATTGCAAGAGATATAACCCAGGAAAAATTGCTTGAGCAGCAGTTGAATGAGAGGCAATTCCAGATGCATTCTCTGTTGAATAACATTGATTCGATAGTTTATCTAAAAGACAGGGAAGGGAAAGTTGTTATAGGAAACAGAAAGTTTGAAGAATTTATGCATCTGAAATTGGAAGATATTGTCGGAAAGTCACTGTGTATTGCTGATAATGATATTACCTCCATGGATAAAGAAGTAATAGAAGAACGAAAAACAGTAAGTCTTGAAAAGGAAGTGCTCACTCTTGACGGTAAAAAATGGATGGAATTCAGAAAATCTCCCGTTGTTGATGAATACGGAAATGTTCTCGGGATAACTGTTCTTGTGCATGATATTTCAGATAGAAAGACTATAGAAAAATATCTTTTGCAAACACAGGAAGAAGCAATACAGGCAAATAAGCTGAAAAGCGAACTGATAGCAAATGTAAGTCATGAAATCAGAACACCGATAGGCGGTATAATCGGATTTCTTGAACTTCTTGATTTATCAATAAAAGATGAGAAACCCAAAAGGCTCCTTTCAAATGCCATGAAATCTTCAAAACATCTTCTCAAACTGATTGACTCTCTGCTTGATTTTTCGAAAATTGAAACAGGGGGGATGGAGTTGAGCTGTTCAAGTTTTGGTCTGAAGGAACTTGTTATTGAGGTTCTTGAAGAAATAAAAACTGGAAAAAACAGCAAAGGACTTGATATTGAACTTAATTTTGATGAAAATATATCTCCTGTGCTATATGGAGATGCTCTTAAATTGTCACGGGTGTTTAATAATATTCTTGATAATGCAATAAAATTCACTGAGCGCGGGATGATAAACTTCTGCTGTAAAATGCTTGATGATACCGATTATTATTCAAAAATCTACTTTGAAATAACTGATACGGGCATCGGAGTTGATGAAAAAATTAAGGATACTATATTTGACTCCTTTGTTCAGGCCGATTCTTCTATTACAAAAAAATACGAGGGAGTAGGTCTTGGATTAACTATTTGCAAGCATCTTCTAAAAATTATGGGAAGTGAAATCCATATTGAAAGTACAAGAGGCGTCGGAACAAAAGTGTTTTTTGATGTTATTTTGAGAAAAACAGCTATTATCAGAGAGATTCCTCAAACATGCTTAAATATAAAATAATGGTTGAGTTGACTGTATCGAGATTTACAAACTTTATTCCTGCTCTGTCATCTGAAGGAACTCTCACAACAACCCCCTGAATTTCAAAAGGCATATCTCTGTATTCAAAATCAATATTTATTTCTTCTCCGATGTTAGCTCTTGAAGATGTTTCAATCAGCATACCGTTTTTTGAAATGTCTATAACATCGACAACTTTAGTGTTTGTTTCGCTGCTTGATGAGTCGACTATCCTAAACATAGTGTTCTTTAGAGGAACTCTAATATCTTTTCTCAGGGTTTTGCTTCTTGCATTGTTTATATCTTCTGTGATACTTCGTCTGTTCAAGACTTCAACCGGATGATTAAAACCGGCAAATCCGTCTTTATTTATCAAAATATTGAGCCCGACAGGTTTCATCGCATTTTGAGCAAACGCAAAATTTGAACCTGAAAAAACAGCAAAAATTAATAGAAATATATTGAAAAAACACTTTTTAAGCATGATTTTTATTCTAACATTCTTTGCTTTAATAATTCAATAATGATAATATAATTTTATTCGGATAAGGTAGAGTTTGAGAGTGTTTATGCAAAAAAAAATTTTTATGGCATTGATTTTTTTGTATATGATTGCCTTCTCAGCAAACAATATTTCGCTATCAGAAGATATGCCTCTCAAAAATCCGAATGCGGTTCCCGAGTTGAAAAAATATGAACAGTCAGCTGAAGTAAAAGAAGTTATCGAATTATCAAAAGAAAATTTATCTGAGGAAAAACAGCTTGATACAATGAAAAGCCTCACAAATGTCGAAGAGGCAAAAAACTATGTTCAGGAACCCGATGATGTTGAAAAATTCCTCATAAAACAGGTCGAGTTCCCGACAAAATCGGAAGTTTTTACGGAAACTCAACTCCAGCAGCTTGTTGTTCCGATTATAGATGAAGAAGTTTCGCTCAAAGAAATTCAATCAGTTGTGAATGATATTTCAAAATTTTATATTATTAACGACTATATCACTTCTTATGCCTATCTGCCGCCGCAGGATTTTTCATCAGGTATCGTAAAAATAGAACTTTCTGAGGGAAGGGTCGGTGATATTTCAATATCGGGAAACAAATATACAAAAACAAAATACATAGAAGACAGACTCCATGCAGAAAGCGGAAAAATATTCAAGCTGAGAGCACTTGAAGAAGACCTCATAAAATTCAACAATACAAACTCGGTTAAACTGGACGCAAGAATTTCTCAGGGGAAAGACCCGAACTCTACCGATATAAAAATCAATGCAGATGATCCGTTTCCATTTCATCTTACGGGAGTGTTTGATAACTCAGGAAGAGATGGTTCTGGTTTGTTGAGAGGAGGAGCTGTTCTGAGTGCCGACAGCCTTTTTGGTGTAAGAGATAAGATGACAATAGGCTCTTTCCTCGGAAGACACTCTCAGGTCGCGTTCGGAGATTATCATATACCGATAAACAAATACGGGACAAACGCAGGTTTTTTGTTTTCTTATAATAACCTTAGTACTCTCGGAGGTATGTACGACAGATATTCAGGGAATGCCTTCTCTTACAGCGGATATATTACTCATCCGATAATCAGCAAATCTGATTTTACTCTTGATAGTTTTTCATCTGCAAACTTTAAATATTCTACAACTTTCTTTGATAAGAACGAAATTGACGATACAAATGTTTTTTCTCTGACACAGGGATTTAGCTTAAGAAAAGACACTCCTAAGGGTATATGGTACTCAGGTCATTATGCTTCTGTCGGGATGTATATGCTCAGCGGGCAGCATAACTTCTTCAAATACGAAGGAAATATTACAAGACTGCATGACTTCGGACACGGGATTATAGGACAATTCAGATTGGGAGGGCAATATTCTCCGAACAGAAACTTACCCTGGATTGAACAATATCAGCTCGGAGGAATTTCAACAGTTAGAGGTTTTTCAGAAAGCCTCCTGTTAGGAAAAAGCGGTTATATGGCAAGTGCAGAACTGCTTCTGCCTTTACCTTTTTTACCTGAGAAAGCCGGGAATGAAAAACTAGGCTATGTAAATCTTCGAAAAATGATAAAAGGTGCAGTATTTGTTGACCATGGTGGAGTATTTCCATCGGGTTTGTATGATGAAAGTTTGAGCAAGCACCATTTTCTCACAAGTGTTGGTCTCGGGTTGAGAATAGCGCTGAAAGAGAATCTTAGCGCAAGATTATACTGGGGCTTCGGACTCGGGAACAACAGGTTTGAATCATCACAGCCGACGGGAAGATTTCATTTTGAGCTTAGTTCGTCACCTGATTTCAGCAAATTGTTAAAACGCCATAGTGATAAGCTTTAGCCGTTTTGTTAATTTATGTAACGATATATACTTTTTATGAATTTTGTATATATTATTTGTTTTTATATAAATGTAAGTTATGAATCTACAAAGCGGTAAAAAGGAGATATAAAATATGGGTCTAGCAGCATCGCAGGCACATTTGGACTTGCTCACACTGAGAAAAAGCGATTTGGAATATCTTGTTATGCAGATAAGTGACAGAAGACTGCAACTTACCCGTGATATGGAAAGTCTTGCTGCAGAAAAAGCAAGAAAACTTTCTAACAGAATTTTGTATGTAAAAACTACCGATTCTAACGGTGAAGAACTTACACTTTCTTTGAACGAAGAAAACCTCAAGAAAGTAAACCTGATGGTTTTGAATATGGCAGACAATCAGGTAATAGATTTATCTAAAGAGAAGAATGATCAGGGTGAACCTGTTACATCATGGAATATAGAAAACAATTTAAGAAACGGCAAATGGCGTTTAGCAAGGCTTGATGAGGACTATTCAGCTTCTGATGCCGGATATGGATACAATTCTGATAACGGATATAATTCAGATATAGCAAACAATACAAAAGGAACAATCACAACTCAAACCATAAATGATCAGGTAGCAGTCAACTCTGTATCTGTTGATGCTTGGGGTTCTGGAAAAAATGACTGTCTTGATAGAATTATTATGAATAACTATCCTGATATAGAACCTTATTCATCAGAGTTTATGAAAAAAAGACAAGAGCTGATGAATGCAAACCCAAATATTTATTATAATCCTAATAGAAATGCAGCAAGAGCAAACGGAGTAACAACCGTTCCTATTACAGACTCAAACAGACATAATGCAATATTATATACTGGAGAAACATTCAAGCTGGTAGGCGCAACAAAAGGCGGAGTCAGAACAATAGAAATTGACAACGGACCTGTATATCATGACGACGGTTCTTATACAACAGGCGACGGAGTCCGTCATTATCAGGATAAATCTTATACAACAACTGATGGTATAAGACATTATGCAGACGGTTCTTATGAAACAAACGGTGTTCGTTATTATTCTGACGGCTCATACGCAAAAGACGGTATAAAAATAGCTGCTGACGGATCATATACAAAAGACGGCAAAAAATATTACGTAAAAGAAGCCATTAAAAACTATGACTGGAGAACAGGTCCTGATATAAGCGATGAATATTATACCGATGATGATGAAGCAGCTATTGCAAAATATGATGCAGAAACTGCAAAAATAAAATCAAAAGATCAAGAATTTGATATGCAGCAAAAAACTGCAGAAACACAACAGAAGGCAGTCACAAACGAAATAGACGGAGCACAAAAACTTATAGAAAAAACTATAGAGATGAGTTTCAAATTATTTGCTTGATTTACTTAGTTATATATTTCCTTTATTCATTTTTATACTTTTCAGCTTTACAAAGTTGAAAAGTTTCTTTTTTTATATTATTATCCAGTTATTGAATACATATTTGGAAACCTTATGTCCATAGATATTTCGCTTATATTAAATCTGTTCATAATCACTTTCCTGTTACTTTTAAATGCTTTTTTCGTCGCAGCCGAGTTTGCCCTGGTTGGAGTCAGAAAAACTCGTATATTACAGCTTTCAAACGAGGGAAACTTTGATGCAAAACTTGCTCTTGATGCTGTAAAAAACATTGACAGATATATCGCAGCCGTCCAACTCGGGATTACAATATCCAGCTTGGGTATAGGTTGGGTTGGAGAATCAACTATTGCAAGACTTATACATCCTCTGTTCGGTTTTTTACCTGATTCTTTTGAATCTTTTACAACTCATACGGTTGCAATTACCATTGCATTTGCTTTGATTACCGTTTTGCATGTTGTTATCGGCGAGCTGATGCCGAAGTCTATAGCGCTGCAGTTTCCTGAAGGAACTACTCTTTTTGTTGCAAAACCGATGTATGTTGTTACAAGACTTTTTGCTCCAATGATTTTCCTTTTGAACGGTTTGGGAAATATATTACTCAGAATGTGCCGGATAGAACCTGCTTCGGGGCATCATATGGTTCACTCGACTGAAGAGTTGAATATGCTGATTGATGCAAGTTATAAAGGCGGTGTGCTGAATGAAAAGGAAACTGAGATGCTCCAGAACGTGTTCAAGTTTTCTGATTTGACAGCAGAGCAGATAATGATTCCCCGTCCTGATATGGTCTGTATTCCTCTTGATATCTCTCAGGAGAATTTGAGCAAAATTCTTATCGAAAATCAGTATACAAGATATCCCGTCTATGGCAGCGACCTTGACCATATTGTCGGATTTTTGCACATAAAAGACATCTATCCCATTATTGCTGAACATAAAAAAATAGAACTCTCATCTATTTTGAGAGAAGCATTTTTTATACCGGAAACAATGACTATAGATAATCTTGCTGTTGAGTTCCAGAAACGCCGCTTCCAGATGGCAATTGTTGTCGATGAATTCGGGGGTACCAGCGGACTTGTTACTCTTGAGGATGTTCTTGAAGAAATATTCGGAGAAGTTCAGGACGAGTTTGATGAAGAAGAAAAAGATGTCAAACAAACGGGAGATAATGTTTATGAAATTTGCGGCAAGATGAGAACCGATGAATTCAATGAGTATTTCAATGTATCTCTTGATGATGACGAGGATGTCAAAACAATAGGCGGATATTTTGTGAAAAAACTTGGACGTATTGCTGCTGAGAATGATGAAGTATCAGATGAATTTTTCACGTATCGAGTTGTGAAAACAGATTCAACTAGAGTTCTCAAGTTGCGGATAGAAAGACGTATCAAAGCTGAAAACCCTGTCAGTGAATAAATCAGCCTTCGTACGCTCCCTGTTCTTTTGCGAGTTTGATAGCTTCTGTCATTTTTTTTGAATCATCCGTTTCGATAATAAAAGTTGCTTCAGAATTATCTTCTCTCCTTTTGCCTACTTTGATATCAGTTGCATAACATTCGATGCCTAAGTTGCTGATTTCATCAAGAAGTTTCGAGAGAACAAGCGAGTCGATTATGTGTCCTTTTAGTTTTAGTTTTTGTTTCATTTTTTTTAATCCTGAAAATAAAGAAGCTCATACAATTACATCGGAATAGAGTTAAGCATTGCCAGATTTGATTTAACGAAAACAACAAGCATATAAAGAACAAATATTCCGAATATTACTATCAAAATTGGTTCAATCAGTTTAACAAGAGCTTTGATTGCTGCGTCAACTTTTTCTTCGAGAGTTTTTGACACTGTTTGCAGCATCTGACCTAGCTTACCTGAATTTTCTCCCGATGAAATAATTGCAATCATATCAAACGGAACAATATCTGTCATTTTCAAAGTTTTTGCTAAGGTAAGCCCTTTTTCTATTTTTATCGGAATTTGTTTGAATTTTCCGTAAATATAAGAATTTTTTACGGAGGATGTCGCAAGCTCTAAAGAATGAACTATCGGTATACCTGCATCATATGTAACTTGAAATATGGCAAAGAAGTGCATAAGATTGAGATATTTTATGAGATTTGATAAAACAGGGATTTTTACTGCTATTTTATCAACAAAATCTCTGCAGGCTTTTTGTTTCATAGCATAGATAAAAGCTACGACCGCTGCTATAATTGCAAGTCCCAGCAGTATAAAATTATTAAAAATAAATGCCCTGAAAGCAAGTAAAAAGACGAGAGAAGCAGGCAGGTTTCCGCCGTTGCCTGTTATTGTTTCGGCAAAAGAAGGGAATACCCATCCCAAAAATATGACTATAACAATAAGTCCGATTATTGTCAGTATGCAAGGGTATATCATTGCAAAAATTATTTTATCTCTGATTTGTTTTTCTGACTCAAGGATTGTCAAAAGACGCTTCCAGTTTTTGTCGATTTCCCCTGACTCTTCTCCAGCTCTTGCAATTGCCATAAATATATCACCGAAAGTGTCATGAAATTTATCAAGAGCTTTATAAAGGCTATTTCCTTTTGCAATAGCCGAGGTTAAGCTGTGTGCAAGATATTTTATTTTTCGATTCGAACAATCCTGCTCAACAAGGGATAATGCCTCCGAAACAGGAATTTCTGCCTGAAAATAATTTGTTAGCATAGATACAAATGTTATTTTTTCTGATAGAGATAGTTTTAAATCATTTTTAGTCATAAATTTTATCCGTTATTTTATTGATTACAACAATAATACACTTTATTTTTTTGCTGCACAATACTCCGTATTTTGTAACCAGTCTTTGCATAGTTTGACAAAATATATCTTATCTTTCAGAAACAAATCTTCAGCATGAAGTCCGTTTTTAATTATTTCAAGCTGTTTTTTTTCATTTGCTTTTTTATACAGTTCTTCAGTATGCCAGCAATATACTGTCGGGTCTTTTTCTCCCGCAATAAACAGTATCGGTGCTTCTATTTTATCGATGATATTCTCAGGTGCCGGTTTATCTTTTGAGAATAATCCTCTCAAACTCGGTCTTATTGAAAACCATCTTTTGAGTTCACATTTTTTCAGGGTTGAAGCCCACGCTTCTTTTTTCCAGCAGTGGTTTTCTATTTTATCAAAAGAAACAGGAGGACTTACCGCAATTATTTTTGAAATATTGTTTTCTTTTTTTGCTCCTGCTATCAATACCATTGCGGCACCTAAAGAGAAACCAAGAAGGTTAATTTTTTTGTAATATCCTTTTGCATAGCTGATAACAGCATCAAGGTCAGCTGTTTCCTTTTGCGTAAAAGTGTATGCTCCTGTGCTTCTGCCGTGTCCCCGAAAATCCATTGTGATGACATCAAAGTCATCAGAGAGCATCTCGGAGAGTTCTGAGAAAGCTTTTGAATCTTTAGTCATAAACCAACCGGGGGCTATGATGATACACCCATCATGCCCGCCGGTATAAAGATTTATTGCTATTTTGAGCGATTTTGAATTTAGAAACAGTTCCTTCATTTCATATCTTTTTTGTATGTGCAGAGGAAAGCATATTCAAGATCGCTGTTTTTATCTTGAGAAACTTTCCATATTGCAAAGTTTGAATAGTCAAAATCTCTTATAACTTTTTGGTTCAAATCATAGTCAATAGATCTCAAGATTTTTGTTTTCTTGTTTGCGCAGTCATATTGAACAAGTGACATATTGTAGAGAACTTTTTTGGTGTCAATAAGCTCAAAAGAGCCGTCATTATACTCTTTTACCCAAACAGTGGAAACACCTTTGTCAGATGTTTTTACAGAGGTTAAATCAAAATATTTGTTCTCTGAAATCTTATGCCAGTTCGGATTTTCTGATATAGGATAGACATCTGAAACAAGTACGGTTTTTGATGTCGTTGTTACCTCTGCTGTTTTTGTTGGTGAAAAGAGTTTTGCAAGGTCCGCTCTGTTGAAAGTGTTGCCTTTTGCTTTTACATAATCATAAACAAGGCAGGCATTTCTCTGGATATACTGTTCCGTAGAATCGGGATTAACTGCTTCAAATGCATATTGTGTCGGATTTTTTGCAACATTCGGGAAATCAGAACCTGATTTTCTATCACCAATAACATTTCCCTGCTCGTCGTATAAAACTTTGTCAAGATAAGTAATAGTGTTGTTTTTGCAGTTTGAAACAAGAAAATAGTCTTCATGACCTGTTGTTGTACGTTCAACAGCCTTAAGAGCATTACCTTTTCCGAGTTTTACCCAGTATCCGATAAGTCCGTCGTCAGAATATTCAAAGTTTCTCAGGTTAAAGAAAGAATCCCTTCCTATTTCAACCCAGTCACCGAGGTCTTCCTGCTGAGGTGCTGCTGTTTGAGACGGTTGAACGGTCATTGCTGGAGCAGAAGTTTTTGTATTATCTGGTGCTGGTGCATCCATCTTCGGAGGTGCAGTTTTTTCTTTATCTGAAACAGGTATTGTGCTGCTGTTTGACGTTTGCTGTTGAGTGTTGTCAACAGGCTGTATGTCAGGATTCTGCTGTGTCGTTTGAACAGCAGGAGCTGTTTTTTCTTGTGTTGTTGCAGCTGTCGGCGTTGGAGTTGTTGCATCCGTAGTCTGTGCATTTACGAAGGCACAAAGAGATGCTCCTATGACAACTGCTGAGATAAATACGGCAATCTTTTTCATAATTTACTAAAACCTCATATTTCTTTTTCAATATGATATCATAAAGTTTTGGCAAAAGAAATAAAGATGTAGATGTCGTTTATAAATAACTTATAAGTTTGAAAGTGCTTTCTGCTCTTGTTTGTAAAGGTTATTCAGGTCGATTTGTTTTTTACCTGTTTTCAACCATCCAAGGTTAAAATTTACGCCAAATCTCAGGAGTTTAATGCGCATTTCACTGATTGAACTGACAGCTTTCATCATTCGTTCGAATTTATCGTTCGCTTTTTTGAAAGTAGTAGGTATTACTTCAAGGTATTGAGGAGGGATATTTTCGCATATAGTGATAGTTGTTCCGTATTTATTTTTTTCTTTTAGATATCCTTTTGCTCTCAGTTCTTGCTCAGAAAGCTTAACAATAATTTCAGAGTGATATTGGCATTCATAGTCATGTCCTATTGCCGGGCGGATATCCCATTGCATTTTTCCTCCGCCTAACCAGGCAAGCCCGTTCGGAATGGTGTAGCCATCTGTTAAATAGTTTCGTGGAACAAGGAATATTCTTTCATCGTCGTCGAAAAAGAGCTGATTGTGTTTTGTATACCATTTGTTTTCTTCATCAGACTGCCTGAGTTCCGCTTTATACGTCAAAAATTTACCCATCAGATTCTCCCAAATTATGTGAAATATCAGGTATAATTTTATATGTTTGTTGTTGAAAAAATAATAAGTCAGGGCATTATTATTTATGAGAACAAACGCTGTTATACCAAGTTTCACCAAGAGAACCCTTTGTAACCGCATAGAGAATATTTTTTTTGAGAGCATCTTTATTTGAAAATGGTTCCCCGTCAGAATAAGTCAGTTTCCCCTCTTTGTCAAAGCCTGAAACAGAGAGGATGCGGAATTCTTTTGTGTCACATTTGAAAACTACTTTTTCGATAATATGGTCAATATCTTTATCATTAATATTTGTTCTGATTTCACAGAGTTTGTAGTTTTTCTTCAGTTTTTTGCAGTGTATATTATCCGAGTCAGAAGCAAAAGAACTACTCTGCAAAATACAGAGATATAATAATATTAAAAGGATAAAGTTTTTCATTATTTCTTTTTCTTAGTTATTTTATATTTGCACAATATTCCGCCTTCTGTCTCAAAGGTTGTATTCGGTTTTATGGTCTGCCATGAGAGTCTTGGTCTGCCTTTTGAAAGTTCTTTATCTTTTGAGTTGTATGTGATTATTTTATCTACTTTAACTTTCTTGTTTCTGCAATCATACTGGTGATACATAAGGGTATAGGCAACATTCTGATTTGGTGAGAGTTTCATGTTGTTTTTGTTTATGATTTTTACCCAAACAGAAACTATGTCACCTGTTCTTTTTATTGAAGGCAGGTATAAAAATCTTGTTTCGCTGATTACTAACCAATCTGCGGAGGCTGCGATTGCCTGTAGACAAACAAGAGAAAAAATCAGAGCAGCAATTATTTTTTTCATAAAAAAAATCCTTTTTCTTTCTACAGAGATATTATACTATCAAAGTATTTTATTTTTACAGTCCTCTGCTGAGATTTTTTATTATGCGCCCTTTGATGTCAAGAGTAACTTCGTCTGACTGTCTGATTGTTTCTGTCGGATATTTTTCCTTGTTGTCAGAGATAATCTCGAGGTCTCCGTTGATTTTCTGGCGCAGTCTTTTGATGAACCAGTCTTCATTGATAGTAATCAGAAATATTCCTCCGTTGTGAAAGTCTTTTCTATCAGTATCAACGAGGAGAATATCCCCGTCTTCGATTGAGGGAGACATACTATCACCAGATGCTTGAAAAGTTTTGAGGCTTTTGGGGGTTGAAATTTTGAAGATATTTTTGATGAGGTCATTTCCTAGCTTTACAGGTGTAACTTCAACATCGTGATAAACAGATGTTCCATGTCCGCAGCTAGGTGAGATGTTGATGTGTTCTACGATTGTGAAATCAGCTTCCTCAACCTCATCAGGGATGTTAAATTTGATGTCAAAATATTCTTCAAGCTGCTTGAGCTGTTCAAGAGAGAGTTCTTTTTCTTTTATCTGGTTTGCGTATTGTCTTGAGACTCCAAGAGCCTGAGCAATGTCAGTATAGCTCACTTTGCTTTTTTTCAGTCCCGTAATTTCTTCTATTGCCTGGTGTAGTTTCATGAAAACCTTCTCCATATCTTACCTATTTGCAATTGTAAATTAAATACTTGACATTTGCAAGCAAATATTTTAATTTATTATTAACAAAACATACAAATCATAAAATAAAGTTAAATTTTGTGAGAACTTATTTTAGACAATCAAAGATAAGCAGAAGAGTTGTGCTGTCTTGCTTTGAGGTGCAAAAAAAGAAAGGTAAGATTATGATTAAGACAAAAGTAAGCGGAGAATCAAAGGTATATTTCTTTATTGAGTTAACTAATTATTATAAGCAGGTTAACAGCGGGCATGTTTCGCTGCCATCGCACATTGAGGCGATAAATACAATCAGGAATTTTTTGTATGACTAAGGAGATATGAGAGTATGATAAAAAACAATCTAAAAGAAGCGACAAGAGAATTTCGGGGATGGAGTGTTTATCGGTTGGCTCAGAAACTTGATTTGCCTCATCAAACTGTTTACAGCTGGGTGTGGAACAAGACGCAGCCTTCAGGGGAGAATGTGCTCAAGATATGCAGATTGTTGAACTGCAAATATGAAGATATCTATCCCGTATTCAAAGAACATTCTACTCTTTGCAGATAAGATTTTTTTAGCTGACGAATGAATGAAACTCCCTCACACAAGGAACTCCCGAAAAGCCGGGAGTTTTTCTTTTTTGCTAGTTTTCTGTCTGGTAGTAAGTTTTTGCGCCGTATTTAACTTTTTTTAAATTTTTTGCACTTATTATTTCATATAATATTGTCCACCCTATGAGAGAGAAGAATATTAATAAAAAAGCTACCCAGATTTGATGATTTTTTGTTTTTTTTACCGTGAAATTTTCATTTTTGGATATCAAGTATTGGTTAAAATCCATTTCCGTCATATAAAGTTCTGATACCTTGAGGTCATGTGAATCAAATATTTCAAGACATCTTCTTTCAGGCGTTTTTGCACAAAGTGAGTAGTGAGTCCTGGCTGTTTCACCGTCAGAGCTTTCTCTTATTTCTGATTTTGTATAGACTTTTTCTATTTTTGATAATTTTATAAACGATTCTGTCGGAGATAAATCAATAATTCTTTTGCTTGAGATAGTGCACATATTTTTGCTGCGCTCGCATAGCAGTTCTTTATCTTCCGCCGTAAAAAACAGAACGAGCGAAAAAATAAAGAAACCAAGCGCCACCAGAGCAAAAGGAAGTGATAGAAATAATTTTTTTTTCAATAACTCTGTTGACATAAATGTTCCTTTCAGTTTTTTGCAGGGAATGATTTTGGTTATGAGCCGTAGTAACGACGTCTTTTTGAAGATTTTTTTGATATGGCAGTAAATGGCAAAAGACATCCCATGATTATGAATGTAACCATAAGAGGAATATTCGCTTCGTTGTTGCTTGCGATTTCATACCTGTCTTGAGTTTTGTTTGCAAAAAGATAGTTGTTAATACTGTCTTTTTGGCTTAAAGCTGTTTCTTTATCAGTGGAGTAATAGAAAGTGCAGACAGGCTCTTTTTGTGTGTAAAAACACAGCTGGTAAAATAATTTATCGTATGTTCTTGTTTCACCGTCTACTTTTCTTGTTCGTTTTTCCGTCTTTTGCATAATTATTGCTTTTTTTATGGACGAGATGGGAACTTCTTTGTAGACAGCAAAGTCTTTGTCAAAAGTTCTCTTTTTGGTTAGCATACAGCTATTTATGCTTTTTTGGCATATCAGTTTGTAATTTGTTACGGTGACGATGCCGTAAAAAAAACAGGCACTAATCCATATAACGCTGAAAATTAATGCGGATATTAAACGTGAAACATTAATCATACCGAAACTTTCCTGATTCGTAAACAAGAAATATTTTAACATACAATCAGGCTGCTTTTTTGGTGTTATGCAAAAATAATTCATAAAATGTATGGAGTTAATATTTGTATTTATCGGACATTTGATGAGTTTTTTAACGGCTTTGTATTTCTTTTAGGTCTTTTACTTCGCTAAATTTTAGCATAAGAAAACCCGGCACAAACAGTCCCAGAGCTAGTATATATAATCCGGCAAGTATATCTTTTGTTTTTGTTATCTTTGCTTTGAGGTATTGTTCGTTTGATTTCAAATAGCTGTTAATTTTGTCATCCGCTTTATATATGTCATCTAATCGGAATTCTGTTCCATCAAATATTAGCAAACATTTCTTCTCGGTAGTTTCAAGACAAAGGTAATAATGTGTTTTTGTTTCGTTGACAAAACGTCCATAAGTACTTGAATAGGTGCGTCTTGTCTTTGTTTTTGATTTGGTATAAGAGCGTTTTATTTTTGATAGTCGTATATAAGAGACATCAGGGGAAAGGTCTATTATTCTCTGTCTTGTAATTGTACACATATCTTTGCTTCGGTCGCAGGTTATGTTTTTTGTGGTTGCTGAAAAAATTGCAAATAAGCCTGCGCTTGAGAACAATAACATTGCAGAAAAAAGTGCCAGCATAATAAGTAGTTTTGTTCTTTGTAATTTAGTCATAATCAATCCTTAGCCGTTCAAATCATTATTTGCCGATGGTTTCGCAAAATAAGCAATGAATGGGAATGAAAAACCTATAAGAATGAATATAATTGCCAAAATACCCGAGTTGTTTTCTTTTGTCAGCTCAAAAACATTTTGCGAGTTTTGGAGATATCTGTTGAAGTTTCTTTCGGTCTCTATGGCTTTTGAGTATGAAGATGTATTGTAAAAAGTACAGATAGGTGATCTTGAGGTTTCAAAACAAAGAGTATAATAGTATACGGTTCGTGTTCTGCGTTTTCCGTTTCTGGTTTCTTTTTCTCTTCTTTCTTCTTTTTTCAATACCGCATTTTTTATTGAGGCAATTGGTATTTCTTTATATTTTGTATAAGTTTTTTCAAGAGTTGTCTTTTTTGCCAAAATACAATTTCCAGTGCTTTTTTTACATACTATTTTGTAACTAGCCATATTCAAGAACAAAAAAGCAGATATGCTAATCCATAATATACTGATAACTATTGCTGCGATAGTTCTTAGGATTCGACCCACAGCGCTATTTTCCGATTTTGATAAACCAAAATCATTTTAGCATATGTCTTCTCAAAAAGAATAATTCAGAAGATGTAATGGTTTAAGAAATATGATTCATAAGTTTTTCTTCAATTATTTCTGCTGCATATTCTACAAATTTTGCGCAGGGTCGTTTTGCATAATATTCTTCTGTCCTTTTTTCAGGAATGTACCCGTCTGGTTCTTTGTTGAGAAGCTCTCTGCAAATAATTGTTCCATATTTTTGTTTGAATTTTTCTGCAAGTTCTTGAATGAGTTTGTAGTGTTTTGCTTTGACTTCATCGTTGTTGTTTTCGGTATAGCCATATTTCAATCCCGCTATCATAAACATTGCGCTGACAGTTCCGCAAACTTCTCTCAGTCTTCCCATACCTCCGCCAAAAGAGGATGAAAGTTTGAGCCCTTGTTCAAAGCTTATGTCAAAATCTTCGCAAAATGCACAGAAGACAGATTGCGCACAGTTGTAACCGTTGAGGAAAAGGTCTTTTGCTTTTTTTGATTTTTCACCCATTGTATTTTCTCTTGAGAATATCAGTTGTGTACGTGTTTTGGTCTGAGCAGGAGCATTTTTGTATCTTTGACGGCTTTGAGTCCGTGGGGCGTTTTGGCTGGCATAACTATCATTTCGCCTTCATTGAGGTGATATGTTCTGTCGCCTATGGTTATTTCTGCAGAACCTTCTATTATTTGAGCAACTTCGTCTTTTTCATCGCAGTGAATTGCCCGTTGTGAGCCTGCTTTGAATGATATCAGAGTAAGCGAGCTCTGCTCGTTGTCGAAGACGAATTTTTTGTTGATGGTGTCAGTGTATTCGATATCTTTTAGGTTTATGACTTGCTGATGCATAAGAGTTCTCCCTGTGTGATACAGAGATTGTATAACCTTGGAGGAGAAAAAGCAAATCGGCAGGATATCTTTATAATTCTTGTTTTTTGGGCAGAAACTCTTCCAGCAGTGGATGAACCAGTCAGGGCTTTCTATGGTCAGGGGAGCTATCAAAGACAACAAACAGGGAATGAGAGATACTATCAGGAATGTCTAGTTTAATGATTTTCTTTTTGACCATGGGATTTTTCGCCCTTTTTCCGTATATCTATAGTCACCTATCCAATGACCTAAAAATTTTCCATCTCTATCAAAACTATATCCCTCTTGGTCTGAAACATGAAAAATAACAGCTTTTAATTCTCCGGTTGGTGTATATGCTGCTTCTTTTATCGGATATTTTTGAGTTTTTTTAGTTATTATATCAATTCTGAGTAGGGTTCCATCCCTGGAATAATAATATGTATGATATGGCTCTCTTTTATAAACTATTGCATAAGTAGTTAATATTCCAAAAGTATAAAAGCCTCCTAATCTCCTAGGTTCACCATAACTGGCATCTAAGTAATATATACCTCTTTCAATACAGGACTGATTTGTTAAAGTATATAGGTCTTTTAAATATTCTTTGTAGGGACTCATATCAATCTTTGTCTCAACACCATCGAACGCAGCGGCTCTGGCGGTCTCAACAGTGTATGTCACCCCGCCCTCAAGAGTCAATGCGCCCGATGGCTGTATTGTCAGAAACAGAAAAAATAAAAGAATAATAATTCTTTTCATGTCTTATCCTTCTGCTATTTGGACATCATCAAGATTAACCCGTTGTTTTGCTTGCCACAGGTCATAAGTTTGCTGCATATTTAACCAATATTCAGGCGATGTTTTAAAACACTTAGCAAGTCTCAAACTCATTTCAGGGCTTATCCCGTTTTTACAGTTAACAAGCTCTGATGCACTTACCCTTGATACACCTATTTTTAGAGCGAATGCAGTAATTGTTAATTTATAATCTTTTAAATAAATATCTTTCAATAATTTCCCGGGATGTGGAGGATTGAACATATCAAATAGTCTCCTTTCTTAATGATAATCTATGTAATCAACAACATAGACGTTATTATCTTTAAATTCAAAAATAATACGCCAATTAGCTTGTACGGTGATAGCCCATAACCCTTTTTTATCACCGCTTAGCGGATGTAATCGAAAAGACGGAGCATTTAAATCTTCAATGCAGGTTATTGCATTTAGGGCTAATAATAATTGTTCCAACCGACCGGCATGAACAGGCTGAATCCCTTTTAAAGAACCCGTTTCGTAAAATTTTTTTAGTCCTTTATGTCTAAACGATTTAATCATATTGTTATTATAAACTATTGGTTTACACTTTTCAACCCTTTTATTGCAAAACATGAAGAAAATTTATGACACTGCCTGTTTTTAGCATACCTTACGATGATTCTTATACTTCATCTATTGAGTTTAAGACTCAAATCAATGAGAAGATGAAGGGGAAAGAACAGAGATATCCTGTCTGGACCTATCCAAAAAGAACTTTTGCACTCAAATTTGACAAAAATTTCAGAGGCAGAAAAGAGCTGGAAGATTTCTTTATTTCTGTTATGGGACAAAGATGGAGGAGGCGACAGGAACACTTATACTGTAAAATTTGGCAGCAATATATTAATAGAAAATCAAAACAGGCAACTGATTCTAAGTATGCAAATTTACTCTTTGATTTTCTGTCTGTTGAAATATTCTCCTGCTTTGAAGTTGTATATAGGTTTGATTATTTTAACTATATCTGCTGTCGGAGAAATATTGTTCACTATATCATCCATTGTTTTGTATGCCATCGGGCATTCATCAAGTGTTTTGTCATTTATTGACGTTGTAAAAATTCCTTCCATAGACTCTTTGAACTCATCTACGGTAAAATTCTTTTTTGCCTGTGTTCTGCTATACAATCTGCCTGCGCCGTGCGGTGCTGAGCAATTCCAGTCTTCATTCCCTTTTCCTATACAAACCAGGCTTCCGTCACGCATGTTTATAGGGATTAAAAGTTTTTCGCCTTTTCTGGCAGAAACAGCACCTTTTCTAAGTATCATAGTTTCTGTATCAATGTAGTTATGAATGGTGGTAAATTCTTCTTTTACGCTTAAATTTAAACCTTGAATAAGTTCGTTTGCAATGGCTTTTCTGTTTATAACAGCATATTTTTGTACAATTTTCATATCATGAATATAATCATCAAACAGCCTTCCGCTTGCATAAGCAAGGTTTTGCGGAATGTCTGTCAAAACCTGTTTTTTCATTTTTGCAATTGTGCTTTGGATTTCTGATTGTCGTCCGCTTGCTTTTAGATCTTCAATTACCTTTTCAAGCATTTTTTGAGAACAGTGGTTCAGCTCTTTATAAGCTTCTTCCTGATAGTATTCAGCTACTTCTTTGCCAAGATGCCTGCTTCCTGAGTGGATGACAATGTATAAATTGCCGCAGTCGTCTTTATCAATTTCTATAAAATGATTTCCGCCGCCGAGAGTTCCGATGCTTTTAATGGCACGATTTTTGTTTATGTTTTCAAGACATTTCAGGTTATCAATTTCGATATCCGGGCTGTATTTGTGAGGGATTTTTCTGATGTCCATTCCCGAGGGAATATTTTCATAGATAAATCTGTCAAACTCGTTAAAATTTATGGATTTTTCTTTGATTAATATTGTTTCCATACCGCATCCGATATCAACACCGACAAGATTTGGAACAACTTTGTCTTTTATTGTCATTGTTGTTCCGATTGTGCACCCTGCGCCAGCATGGACATCCGGCATAATTCTGATTTTAGATCCTTTTATGAATTCCTGGTTGCAGAGTTTTTTTATCTGAGCAACTGAAAGTTCATCAACGGTATCAGTGAAGATTTTGGCACTGTTGTATTTTCCTGCTATGTCCATCATTGTTGTTTATACTCCGGTTTGCATTTTGTAGTGGGGGGCTTGGAGAGAATTGAACTCTCGATATTCGAGTCACAACCGAAGGTTTTACCACTAAACTACAAGCCCCACAAATAAATTGGCTCTGACTTGATTCGAACAAGTGACGCCTGCCTCTTCAGGACAACGCTCTACCGGCTGAGCTACAGAGCCATTCCCCTTTCGGGGTGAATTGCAATCGGGGGATCGTTACCTCCTATAACAACGATTCATAATAAGAACCCTTGCCCTGTACGAATTATTGGGACTCTCAATTACAATTCATATTCAATTTTCAATATGCAAATATATATTTAGGTCAGACCGGCAGAATATTTATCTTCTGCCGCTGCCAATATCAGAATAAACTATTCGGATTTAAATATCATTTAAAAAAAGTTGCGAACTTGAAGCGGCAAACTTTTATATGACCGTATCTGGTGCAAATTTTTTGTATAATATAATAAACAGGAGCTGAATAATGTCTGAATATAATGAGCTGATTAAAAATTTTGGACGTATAAGGGATTATATGCGTGATTTTTTTGTATTTGGCTTTAAGACAAGGAGTGATTTTTCTTATAAAAGCAAGCGTACTTATGATAACGAACGCCGCAGAGTTGAAAATTATCTTGGAGATTTTCTCAAATGGGATTATTCTAATAGCGGGAAAAGGGTTTTTCTATCCGTTGACTCATCGAAGATTACCCAAAATCCTTTTTATCGTGCGTATAAGTCAAAGAGTTTTACAATAAATGATATTGTTTTACATTTTTTAATTCTTGATATTTTGACAGGCAGTGAGTGGCTCTCACTTGATGATATTGTTGATAAAGTTAATGAAAAATCTTTGGAATGCTTTGAGCCTCAAACAGTTAGGAACAAGTTGAAAGAATATTCCGGATATGGAATTGTCGAAGTTAAAAAGGATAAGAAAGCGTATTTTTATTCTCTTGGCGGATGTTTTGTTGAGAAACTTGGAATTTCTGAAGATGCCGTTGTTTATTTTAGTGAGGTTGCTCCATTTGGGGTTATTGGAAGTTATATTGCAGATAGGATGAATCTAAAAAATACAAAATTTGTGTTTAAACATCATTTTATAGTCAATACTCTAGAAGATAATATCTTGCTTGATATTATAGCAGCGATTTTCGAAGAAAAACGTGTTGAGATAGAAAACTACAGCAAGCGTGATGAGGTGTTAAAAAAACTTGATATTCTTCCGTTGATGATTTATGTAAGTGTTCAAACCGGCAGAAGATATGTTGTTGCTCAGTCACCTGGGAAATACAGGTTTGCTGTTTATCGTCTTGATTATATAAAAAATGTGAAAATATTGGACAGGGATGAGAATTTTCAATATGAACTTGAGACGTTGAGAGGGTGTGGTAGCTCAGCTTTTTCTACTGCATTGATGAAAAATATCAAACCGGAACATTTTGAGATGACCCTTTACATTAATGAAGAAACAGAAGATTTTGTTATAAAACGGCTTGAAAGAGAAGGCCGGGGCGGGCATGTCGAGAAAATTGAAGAAAATATCTATAAATATTCCGTTGATATTTATGATACAAATGAGCTTACAACGTGGATAAAAACATTTACCGGCAGAATAATCAAACTTGAAGGAGATAATAAAAGGGTTATACAGTTGTTCTATGAAGATATAAAAACTATGGCACAGATGTATGTTCATAGCAGAGGAGAGGGAATTTATGAATAATTTATTCTCTGAAATTTTCGGATGTTATTACCGGGTTGTACAGGAGATTGTGAACAATGCTCCGCTTAGTGAGATTGAAGTTCAGAAAATTATTCGTGAAAACGGATTTGTCGAGAGCTGTTTTTATATTCTTCCAATGCTGCAAGAGCTGCCGTTTATCGAAAAGAAGGGGGATAAGTATTATTCACTTCTTGAAAATAAGATAAAATTGCCTCTTACGAATATTGAGAAATCATGGATTAAGGCAATTAGTCTTGATGCAAGGTTCCCTTTGTTTGCAAAGGAGTTTGATGGCTCTCTACTTGATGGTATTTCCCCGTTATATAAGCAGGAGTTTTTTAGATATTATGATCGATATTCTGACGGTGATAATTTTTCTGATGGCAGTTATATCAAGTATTTTCATAAAATTAACAAAGCTATGGATAACAGAGAAGTCATAAAAGTTATTTATCGAAGTCCAAAGCACGATAAGGTTTCAGTAGGTGATTATATTCCGTTGAAGTTTGAGTTTTCGTCGAAAGATGACAAGTTTAGATTTTTTTCTGCTCGGATTAGAAACGGGTGTGTTGATGATTATGTCTGTTTGAATATGGGGCGGGTTCTTGATGTCAAACCATCTAAAGAAAAATTTGAAGGAGTTCTTGATTTAGAGAAACATATGGAAAAATTTGAGGAAGAAGAGCCTGTGATTGTTGAAATCTATGACAAAAGAAATGCAATAGAGCGTTTTATGGTTGAGTTTTCGTCATATAGAAAATATAGTGAGTTTGATAGCACAACAAATATTTGCAGGACAGAGATTTTTTATCGAAAGACTGAAGAGCTTGAAATTTTGATAAAGCTGCTCTCTTTTGGACCTGTTCTTCGAGTACTCGGACCGGAACGTTTTTTGAGATTGTTCTTGTATCGTTTACAGAAGCAAGAAGAGTTATTAGAGGGTATTTTGAATTGAAAAAATCACACAAAAAAAGAGCCTTTATGGCTCTATCAAAAATGGGCGTTGAGAGACTCGAACTCCCGACCCTTTCGGTGTAAACGAAACGCTCTACCAACTGAGCTAAACGCCCTCAGGTCTGTATGATTAAAGTAACACGCTGAAAAAAATCAGTCAAGAGTTTATTTGAAAAATTTCTTTTTCAGTGATTATATAGTCAGCTCTTTGGTCATGTTCTTCATAAGGCAGTTCATCATATAATAATATATGGGGAATCGGGATTATTTTGGTACAATTTTTTGATAGAAATGGCAGAAATCTGTCATAAAAACCGCCGCCATATCCCAGTCTGAAACCTCTTTTATCTGCCATCAGGGCAGGAATAACAACTATATCAAGAGCTGATGGAGAAATTTGTTTTTCTCTTTCTGTATCAGGTTCCGGTATGCCCCAAAAGTTGTTGATTAGAACGGAGTTTTTTTTGTGAGAGAAGATAGAGAGAGTTTTTCTATCCTGATTTACTTTCGGGAGGTAAAAATTTTTGCTTTCATCCAATAGCTGCAGAACATCTGTTTCGTTATTGATTGGTGCATAGAGAAGGATATTGTCTGCTGATTTGTATTCTGAGAGTTTTTTGATATTTTCTCTGATTTGTCTGCTGATTTCTTTGATATTCAGCGTTTTTCGTTTTTCTTTTGCGAAAGTTCTTAATATTTTTTTATTTTGCATAATCTGTTTTTCATTCTCATAAATTTTATAATATAATATCAGAAAAGGTGTTTATTTTAGATTATATACGTAAAGGTAGAAGATGGATAGGGAAAAATTTTGTGAACGTCTTAGACAGGCGCGTCTTGAATCGGGGCTGAAGCAGGAAAGTGTGGCGAAGTTTATGAATCTGCCGATATCGGCGATATCGATAATAGAATCAGGTGCACGAAAAGTTGATGTTTTTGAACTTTTGAAACTTGCTGAGTTGTATAATAAACCAGTTGAATGGTTTTTAAATGAGGGAAAAAAACATCAGAAAAGAAGATGGTATGACAAAGACCCTCTTGTTGCAGAGGCAATTGCGCTTATGCAGATTGCTCCCGTTAAGTATAAAAAGAGTACCGCACATGCAATAATCGGTTTTCTTAAGAAAGGTTCTCTTGTAAAAGAGTAAGAATGAATACGAGATAAAAGATGACAGATAACAATTTGGTAAATCCTTCTTTTGATCAACGAGGATATATTCAGGTTTATACGGGAGATGGCAAAGGTAAGACGACTGCTTCATTAGGGCTTGCAATGCGTGCTTTGGGGCGCGGGTGGAATGTGTTGATTATACTCTTTACCAAAGGAGGGCAGGATTATGGAGAGTTATACTCTTTTCGTAAGCTGAGCAAGAGTCTTATGAATCGTCTTGAGATAGTTCAGGCAGGATTAGACAGGATTGTTTATTCTGATAATGTTTCTCAAAGAGATAAAGATGAAGTGACAAAGGGGTGGATGCTTGCTCAGAGAGCGGCTGAGTCAGGCAATTATCAGCTTATTATTCTTGATGAAGCAAATATTGCAATAGAACTCGGATTGATTTCTCTTGATGAGATGAAAAATTTTTTGAAAAATAAACCTCAAAATCTTGAAATTGTTCTCACAGGTCGTCATGCTCATCCTGATATTGTAGAGATGGCTCACCTTGTATCAGAAATTAAACCTGTTAAGCACTATTGGGATATAGGTGTTTGTGCAAGAAAAGGAATTGAGTTTTAGTCTTTTTGCTTTTTGGTTTTAAGATTTTTTGTCATCTCATTCAGAGAGTTTGCAAAGCTGTTTATGCCATCAGCCGCTGCATTGATGGAGTCGATAATGTTTTTTGTTTCTTCTTCGTTCAGTTCATTTGCCTGCTGCATTTGTCTCAATGACTGCTGGGTTTGTAATCGTATTTGATCAGCCTGTAGCGTTTGAGATTTTTCGCTCATGCATTTGCTCTGTTTTTGTATTGAGTGGAGGCACTTATCAACGGTTATGATGCTGTCTTTCAGCCTCGGGTCAGATGATGTTTGCATCATTTTACCGAGATTTGTTTTTATGTTTCGTATATTTTCAGGGTTTGTTCTGATACCTGCTTCGATATCTTTGTTTATTCTCGAAGAGAGTATATCAAATTCATCGAGCTGAGAGTTGAAGAAAGCAATTTTCTCTTCGAGTTCCTTTGGGGTTCTTGTATTGACTATCTCAAGCATTGAAACAAAACCTGAAATCATATCATCGATTGCTTCATTTGCGTCTTTTATCATGGAAATCATTCTTTTATGTTCTTTTATTGATATATGTTCTTCACTTTGATCTTCATGAGGAATGAGTTCTATAGACCTGTTGCCTCCGAGGCTGGCTCCTTCTATCGTAAAAATTGTACTTGGCGGGAGGTTAACACCTTTTTTTCTGATTCTCATTGTGAGAAGAATTTTGTCTTCATCGTATGTAATATTGGAAACAGTACCTATCTGCATACCCATCAGACGTACGGGAGAGCCAACAATCAGACCGTCGATATCTTTTAGTTTTACAGTGTATTCTCTATATTCGGTCAGTTGGGGATAAAACGTTGATATAGTGACCTGTGCGATAAAATATATTGCAACAAGCCATATAATAATTTCAGCAGTGTATAATACAAACTTTTTCATCTTACTAATATTATACAATAATCACAAAAATAGGGATATCTATTATGTACAAGAGAGAAAATACAAATTTAATGAACGACTTGTTTGTTGTTGTTGCATACATTTTCTGCATCTGTGCGGTTTTGTTCTCTGCCGGAAATTTTCTTAATCCGAGTATTTTGAATCCGCCTCTTTTTGATATGACCAATCAAATCATACTCAACATTGTAGTTATTGTTAGTGTTTTTGTTTATGAACTATCAAAACCGAACTCTCAGGGGATTTTGTCTTTCATCGGGTTTCGAAGAAGCAATATAATGTTGTATTTCGTTTATTCTATTGTAGGATTTCTGGTTGTTGTGTTATTCAGCTCGATGTTAAATTTTTTGTTCGGGAGTGTAACTCCTCCTATGCCTGCTTTTTTTGAGAATGCTGACTTTGTTTTTCTTCGTAAAGTATATTTGCTGACACTGATAGCTGCTCCATTTGGTGAAGAAATTTTTTTCAGAGGATTTTTGCAAAATATTTTGATAAAACAGCTTGGTATAAAAATCGGAGTTTTTCTCTCGGCTCTTTTATTTGCCGTTTTGCATACGGGATACTGGGAGTATTCAGCTGCTTTTTTGAGTGTGTTGTTTTTAGGCTTTGCGCTTTCTTTTGTCAGATTGCAGACACACTCACTTATTCCATGTATTATGATACATCTTTTTAATAACTTACTAGCTTACACTCTTTTATTTAACTAAAGTCAGATGAGCATGTTTTCTATAAGACTTTTTATTTGTGATATCTTCGAGTCTTTCATTTATGTATACGGCATTGTCAGAGGAAGGTTTTTTCTCGATATATTTTTTATAGTATCTTGATGCCAGAGAAAATTCTCCGAGTTTATCATAAGATAATGCAGCTCCCAAGATTGCTTTCAGAAACTCCGGGTTTATTTTGAGTATTTTTTTGAAAACTTTCAGAGCTTCTTTCGGATCTCCCTCACGAAGATGAAGGCTGCCAAGGTTATTATATGCAGGTATATAAGATGGTCTGATTTCTATAAGTTTTGTATAAACCTTGAAAGCCAGCTCATTTTCTTCGAGAATTTCATGAGCCAGAGCAAGATTAAAGTGAGCTTCAGAGTACTCTTTATCGAGTTTAATGGCTTTTTTTAGCAGTTTTTTTGCTTCTTCTGCTCTATTTAGCTTTATGCAGCATGATGCTGCTTCATTGTAAATGACTTTATCAAAAGGCATTTCATTTATTGCTTTTTTGAATATTTCAAGAGCTTTTTCATTTTCTGATGAATATTTGTATACAACACCAAGTCCTTTCATTGCTTCAAGGTGATGAGGATTTAGTTTGAGTACTTTTTTGTATTCTTCTATTGCATCATCAAACATGTTATTGAGCTTCATTGCTTCTGCTCTGATGAAAGACTTGTACTCCTCATGATTTTTTTCGTCTGTTTTCTGCTCTATTTTTGCTCCTGTCGCCGAGCCAAGTTTCTTTTTAAGATCCTCTAATACTTTCCCCATTTAAGTTTTTTGCTCCCCGAATAATTTTTATATTCTCATCTCCTATTCCATTGTAGATGTTTGACCATTTTTTATAATCGACCATGGGGTTTAGATTTTTTGTTCCTTAGGGTTAATTTTTTCGGTATTTTTTTATTTTTTGTTTTTTATGATAAAATAAACTTACCGCAAAACGGTGGCGACGGCGGAAGTCGGTGAACCTTGTCAGGACGGGAACGTAGCAGCAATAAGCCATAAACTTTCGGGTGTCGCCTCTTTTGTCTTTATAGGAGGTAGAGAGATGAAGCATTCTGCTAAGATTAAAGTTTATTATGCCGATACTGATTCTTATGGTGTGGTCTGGCATGGCGGGTATTTCAGATGGTTAGAGCAGGGGCGTGTTGAATATCTCTCTTTAGTCGATTTAAGCACAGAGCAGCTTGAAAAAGACGGTTATACGTTTCCGGTTGTTGATTTGAACTGCAAATACAAATCTCCTGCAAAAAATTTTGAAGAGCTCTTGATGGAGACAACTATAGAGAAAATGTCGAAATTTAGCATTACTTTTTCTCAAAAAATAAAAAGAATATCAGATAACTCTCCTGTAATAGAAGCATCTGTAACTGTTGTTGCAATAGACAAAAACGGAAAACTCTACAGAAGACTTCCCGAGTTTATTTATAAGCCTCTTTTTGAGTCAATTGAATCTAAAGAGCCTGATCTTCAGGTAAGTATTTAACAAGTATTGATGATGCAAATGCGATGAACGATATTGCAACAAGTATAGGAATAATTCCTGTTTTTTCCGCAAGAAATCCTATAGGTGTGAGCATAATTCCTATTACTCCCCAGCAGAATCCGCCAATTATTCCTGAGATAAAACCTTTATGCTCTGGCATCAGATTTTGAGCCATAACCATATTAACTGATGCTGAGAAGAATGTGAAAAATCCTGATAGGGCAAACAAAATCGAGAACCATATCACACTCTTATCGAGGAAGAAAAGAAATCCTAACGACATAGGCAAAATAGGCAGAACTGATATGTAATAACATAATTTTGCTCCTGTTCTCGGAACAATTTTTCCTCCTATGAAGGATCCGAGACCTCCGAGCAGTGAGAAAGTGCTGATGAGAATACCAATGGATACAACGCTGTAGTTGTAATCTTTCAGGACGAAAGGTATAAAAAACGTGAATGTCATAGCTACAAGAGATTTAACAATTGCAACCCAGATTAAAATCATAAGAATTTTGTTTTTCAAAACTTCTTTGATAACAAGAGAGAGATTTGTCTCTTCTTTTTTGGCTTCAACAAAGTTTTGAGGAATCTTCGGAAGCAGAAAATAAATCAAAAAAGCAACGATGACCCCGGGGATAATACCTACAAAAGAGTTGTCATATCCGAAGTATTTCACGATAAATGATGAGAATACAGGACCGCATGCGTAGCCTATTGTTCCTGAAGCAAGGAAGATACCCATGTTTTTGCTGATTTTATTTATGCCGAATTTGTTGACCAGTCCGCTTGCCTGCGGGTGGTAAAAACCTATACCTATGCTACCTATCAGTATAAACAATCCTAGAAGCCAGACATTGTTTGTCATAGCTGCAAGTGGCATAAATACGGCAGCGAGAACCATTCCCCAGAATACAAAAAATCTTTTTTTGAAATGGTCTGCAATATGACCGAAGACCGGTTGAAATATTGATGCTCCAAGATGTGAAAAGCTTATAATCAAGCTGATTATTGATATTGTGATATTCATTTTTGCTGCGATAAACGGCAGCAGCGGAGTTATATAGTTGCTGTAGTTATCTATTGAAAAATGACCGAGGGATAACAGTCCTGCGGCTCTTTCCTGTCGTTTTTGTTCATCCATTTTTATAATCTTTTTAAGACTGCCTCAATGACCATATTAGCAGGAACGATTTTTCCTGTCCACAACTCAAATGCTTTGAGTCCCTGGTTAACAAGCATATTTATGCCTGATACGGTTTGGAGTTTTCTTTTTTTTGCCTGTTTGATGAACTCTGTTTCAATCGGGTTGTAGACAATGTCGTATACTATGCCTTTATCAGGAAGCGAGTCAACAACATACTGCTCGACCGGGGAAACTCCCGCATATTTTCCAAGCATTCCGAGAGGTGTTGTATTCACTGCAATCATTGTATCCGAGAGATCTATTTTTTCTGTATACTGAAAAAATCTGAATTTTATCTGAGGAAACTTTTCCTGATAGAATTTTTTCAGAACGTCAAGTTTTGAGATATCACGTGAGTAGAAATCGATTTCTTTTATACCAACCTGAGAAAGTCCGATGACAACAGCACGAGAGGCTCCGCCTGTTCCGAAAATTACCGCTTTCTGGTATTTCAAAAGCAGCTTCATGCTTTCGCTCAGCCCGCTAACAAAACCATGAACGTCTGTGTTGTAACCATGCAGTTCTTTATCTTTGTCAATTATAACTGTATTAACGGCACCTGCAAGGTCTGCTACTTCATCCATTGAAGAAAGAAAGAATGTTATCGGAACTTTATGAGGGATTGTTATGTTAAATCCGTTGTAGTTATTTACTTTGAGGTATTTTATCCTGCTGACCAGGTCTTCAGGCGGTGTCGGCAGAAGTTCGTAGCTGCCTAGCATATCACAGTATTCCATCGCTGTTTGATGAATTACGGGAGATAACGAGTGACCGAGAGGATATCCGATTAGTGCAAATTTGTACATATTTTATTCCTCATCCATAGGGCGTTTGTAACCGCAATCTTTGTTTGAGCAGACAATGTTGTTGCCAAAGCGTTTTGTGAATTTTTTTGTGAGGATTGAGCCGCACTCGGGGCATTTCTCATCAATCGGTTCATTCCAGAGGGCAAAATCGCAATTCGGATATTCGCTGCATCCGTAGAAAATTTTGCCGTAGCGTGATTTTCTCTGTATGATATCTCCTTTTTTACATTTCGGGCATTTAACACCTGTTTTTACGATAATTTTCTTTTTATGTTTGCATTCATCATTTGTACAGCCAAGGTATTCCCCGTACGGTCCCTGTTTGATGACCATAGGCGAACCGCATTTTTCGCATATCTCGTCAGATGGTTTGTCTTCGACTGCGACTTTATTTTCTCCGCTCAGAGGCATCATTGTTTTGCATTCGGGATAACCCGAGCAGCCGAGAAACTGAGTTTTCCATCTGCTTGTTCTTACAACCATCGGCTTACCGCAATTCGGGCATACTTTATCACTCAAAATTTGAACCTGTCCCATATTTTTTCTTGCTTCATCAAGAGTTTCTACAAAAGGCTCATAGAAGTTTTCGAGGACGTCTTTCCATTCAACTTTTTTGTCTGCGATATCATCCAGTTTTGATTCCATATCGGCTGTGAATTTAAAGTTAATTATATTTGAGAAGTGAGAAACAAGCTGCTCGTTAACTGTTTTTCCAAGCGGTGTAGGAGAGAGGGCTCTTTCATTTTTTACGACATACCCTCTTTGCTGGATTTTTGAGATAATCGGTGCATATGTACTCGGACGACCTATTCCGTATTCTTCGAGAGTTTTAACAAGACTTGCTTCTGTATATCTCGGCGGCGGCTGTGTAAAATGCTGTTTCGGGTCTATTTTTTTGAGAGTAGCTTTATCTCCCTCTTTGAATTCAGGGATAATTTTTGATTCTTCACTCTCTTCTTCTGACGAGCTGTAGACTTTCATATACCCTTCGAATGCAATAACACTGCCTGTTAGCTTAAAAGTATAGTCATCAGCACTCATTTCGACATTTGTGCTGTTGATTAGAGCATTTGCCATCTGGCTTGAAATAAAACGCTCCCATATAATTTTATATACTTTATACTGATCTGCGCTGAGATATTTTTTGATAGACTCCGGCGTTTTGTCTATATATGTTGGTCTTATTGCTTCATGAGCATCCTGTACGTTTTTTGTTTTTTTTGATGTATAGTTCTGAGCTTCTTTCGGATAATAGTTCTCCCCATAAGTATCTGTGATGAAGTTTTTTGCCGCCTCAACAGCTTCATCGGATACCCTTGTGCTGTCTGTTCTCATATATGTAATCAAACCAATCGGGGTATCATCTCCGAGTTCAATACCTTCATAGAGCTTTTGAGCTATCTGCATAACTTTTGCAACGGGATATCCGAGTTTGTTATAGATATCTCTTTGCAGAGTACTTGTGATAAAAGGCGGCTGCGGTTTTTTGTTTATTTGTCTTTTGGTGACTTTTGAAACTTCAAATTCTCTGTTTTTTTCGAGAGCTTTTACTATTTTTTGTGAGTCTTCTTCGTTTTTGATTTCAATTTTTTTATCTTTATATTTTATCAACTCAGCTCTGAAGTCTTTTTTTGCTTTGTCGGAAGAAAAATCTCCTGATATTGTCCAGTATTCTTGAGGTATGAATGCAAGAATTTCTTCCTCTCTGTCACAGATGAGTTTTACGGCAACGCTCTGGACTCGACCGGCTGAGAGTTTGTAGTTTCTCAATTTTTCCCATAAGAGAGGACTCAGTTTATAACCCACGAGTCTGTCAAGAATCTGACGGGTTTGCTGGGCTTTCACCTTATCCATATCAATCATTCTTGGGGAGGCTACGGCGTCTTTGATTGCATTTTTTGTGATTTCATTAAATACAACTCTTTTGACATCTTTTCCTTTTGTATTCAAAACTTCTGATATATGCCATGCAATAGCTTCTCCTTCCCGGTCAGGGTCAGGTGCAAGGTAGATTATATCTGCTTTTTTTGCCGAGTCATTCAGTTCTTTGACTACTTTTTTCTTTTCAGAGATAACTTCAAAAGTAGGAGTAAAGTCTTTTATGTCAAAGCCTAGGACTTTTTTGGGAAAATCTCTGATATGTCCGTAACTCGCTTTAATTTCGTAGTTGTCGCCGAGAATTTTTTTAATAGTCTTTGCTTTTGCAGGAGACTCCACTATCAGCAAGATTTTTGGTTTTTTATCAGATTTTTTTGTTTCTTTTTTTTCTGCTGTTTTTGCCATTATTTTTTCAGTGTCCTAGCGTACTGTTGTGTTCCTATCTTTTGAATAAACCCTTTCAGCTCAAGAGTGGTCAGTGTTATGAGAATTTCTTCAGCACTCAGATTTGTTTTTGAAATTATTTCATCAAGAGTTGAGGGATCTAAACTTAAAGTTTTATATACTTTTTCTTCATTGTCAAGAAAATCTGTATTTTTATTTTTTTTATTCACATTTTTACTGTCGAATTCCCAGTTCAGACAGTCGTATATATCTTGAGGTTCTGTAACTATTGAAGCACCTTCTTTTATTAATTTATATATTCCTTTTGTATTCGGGTTTGTGATTGCCCCGGGGATGCACATGACTTCTCTGTTTTGTTCGAGAGCTGTTCTTGCTGTGATGAGTGCTCCGCTTTTTTCAGCTGCTTCTGCAATGAGTGTTCCCTGAGATAAACCGCTTACGATTCTGTTTCGATGCGGGAACATCCACGGTTGCGGAGACATATCAAAGTAATATTCTGAGATAACTGCTCCGTTATCATCAAGAATTTTTTTGTAGATGTTGATATTTTCTCTCGGATAAATATAATCAAATCCGCTTCCTAGAACGGCAATGGTCTTTATGCCGTTTTTGAGCGCTGCCTGATGTGCGCATGCGTCAGCTCCCAGCGCCATTCCGCTTATTATGGTCATATCTTTTGAAGGGAAATCAGAAATAAGCTGTGTGAGGACATCTGATGCATATTTGCTGATTTTTCTGCTGCCTACTACAGCAAGTGTTTTTGATAGATTACATTCTTTGAGGTTACCTCGAAAGAAAAAGATAGCGGGTCGTTTCGGAATTTCTTTCAATAGCGGCGGATAGTTATCATCAGCTATAGTGATGACTGATATGTTTTTTTCGAACAGCTCGTCGATTAGTTGTTCAGGATTAATTTTTTTGCGTTCCTGTGCAAATTCTTCAATCTGTTTGTGGGTTAAGTCGGAATAAAACAGCAAATCTGATGAAGATGCATACCAGGCTTCATTCAAAGATTTGAAGCTGTCATAAATTTTTTCAAGAAAAACATTTCCTACTTTGTTGCATTTTGAGAAAGCAAGCCAGTATTTGAGCTCGGGGTTATTGAAGTTCATATTTCATCCAAAAAATATTCTTGATGAAAATAATAATATATTATATTTTTATTTTTGAAAATAAATAATATAAAAAACGAGGCTGTTTAGGCCTCGTTTTTTGTTGGTGGGTGCGAATCTTGTTCTAATCCAGTAATGCTTCCAGTATGGATGCATTTTTTGCTGCTATAGTATTTTCGCGGACTCTTGAGCGGTGGATGTAAGTTCTCAGTGCTTCACGAATAAGTTCGCTGCGAGAACGTTGTTCGTTGTCTGCTACTTCATCGATTTTGCTCAAAAATTCTTCCGGCATAGAAATAAGAACTCTTGCCATTTTTTGTTCCTCCAAACTGTTTTGTGTAGACTCTATATATAAATAAAAACGAACTTATCTAAAAAAGTGCTAAAAAGTATATACTTTTTAGCACTTTTGTTAAGAAAACTTAATAAACTATTTAAGATAGTTCTTTACAGATCAATAAATGGCTTATCCTCAAACACTTTTTCAAGATTATCCTCAAACGCTTCTTCAAAGTCTTCAGCAATGTCTTGGGTATCCTGTTTGTTCATGTTTTGCTGTTCTGTTTTTTTGTGGAACAGATTTGAGATTTTTCCCGGGATATCAGAGATGAATTTGCCGACATTGTCTATTCCTCTTGCAATTGTTCCGCCAAAACCTTCTTTTGCAAGCATATCAGTAAAGATTTGCGGCTGCAGTTTGTGCAGAGCTGTTGATAAAGCCAATACGGCAGCAGCTGCAATGCCTATTCCTGCTGCTATTTTTTTTCCTTTTGATTTTTTCGAGATAGTAACCTTATCTCCTTCTGCCGCTGTCGGTTGAGCACCTTGAGGCGCTGAGTTTTGCGGTTTTTGAATTAAGTCTTGAAAACTTTGAGGATAAGAACTAATCCCTGTAGTATTATTTACACTATTAACCATAATGCATACCTCTAACTGTAAAATAAAACCAAACTACTTTTAGAAAACCAATGAATATTATTTATTGATAAAAGTGTTAACAAAATTTAAAAAAGTTTACAAACTCTACAAGCTATCAGTATACTACATATAGACGATTAATTCAATGTAAAAATACAAAATATCCGAGCACTATAATATATTATTATATTGGTTGGGGGATGAAAAAAGGATTCTGGGATGAAGTCAATAGAGATAACTGATTTAATAAGACAAAAAGCTTGTGAATTTGTAAAAAATTATGGTGGAGAAGAAGCTTCAGAAGATTATTACAGGGCTGCTCTCGCATTATTCTCTTCGGTTGAGGTTTTGAAAGACTACTGGGAGAATATTGATATATCAAAAAGTCTTATAAACATAAAGCCGTTTTTTGATGCTTTTGAGTGTATAGACTTGGGTATTGACGGAATCCGTATAAATATTTGTCTTGTCAGAAACAACAAGATTTTTATCCCGAAAATAATGAGAGAAGCTGATATCCTTTCTGATGTTTATGTCGCAGCACAGTTAAATTCTGATATGTCAACATTCAAGTTTTTCGGTTTTATTCCTGTTGAACGCATTGATTTTGATAATTCAGATGAAGATAACTACTTTGTTGAAGTAAAAAATCTTCTTCCTATGGACAATATCTTCAGAGTGATATCACGAACTACTCCAAAAGATTATGAAGAATATTTTGATGTAAATACTTTACGGGAATTGTTTGTCAGCTTTCTTGACGGAGAGATGGATTCTGAAAATTTAAGAAAAGTTGTTTATACAATTTTTGCTTCTGAAAAAAGTTGTATTGAGGAGTTGAAGAATTTCAGCTGTTTTGATGCTTATGCGAAGTTATTGGCTGAAAATCCAAAGCTTTTGAAGGATAAGAGTCTTGATGTCTTTACAAGAAAAATTCCTCACTCTTCTGAAGAAATAACTGTTATCCCGGGCGAGTTGAAAGATGAGGATGATAAGATTGCCGATGAAGAGTTTAACAGCGAGCTGAATGAAATTGAAAAACTCTCGAATTTCGGTGCTATTTCTGTTGAAGAACATAATGAGCCAGTTAATCAAAAATCTGACTGGTTGTCCGTTGTGAAAAATGACAGCGATGATGATGATTTGGATCATACTCAGGATTTGCTTGATGACTTGAATGAAAAGGTATCTATTCAGGCACCAGAAGAAGTTATCTCTGCTTATTCTGATGAAGATCTCGTAAAACCGATGGGAGCGGCTTCATTACCTTCTCTTGACGGAACAGATGAAGATCTTGTAAAACCGATGGGAGCAGCTTCATTGCCTTCTCTTGACGGAACGGATGAAGATCTTGTAAAACCGATGGGAGCGGCTTCATTGCCTTCTCTTGACGGAACGGATGAAGACCTCGTAAAACCGATGGGAGCGGCTTCATTGCCTTCTCTTGACGGAACGGATGAAGACCTCGTAAAACCGATGGGAGCGGCTTCATTGCCTTCTCTTGACGGAACGGATGAAGACC